>Ga0256836_1000466_pt1 | contig 21227 bp, 20 predicted proteins | sample 4561380metaG_FD_185974 | JGI IMG/M metagenome (GOLD analysis project Ga0256836, IMG submission 185974) | Hydrothermal vent microbial communities from Guaymas Basin, Mexico - 4561-380 | ecosystem: Environmental > Aquatic > Marine > Hydrothermal vents | place: Mexico: Guaymas Basin | collected...
TTGACATAGCTAAGGTTGTCTTAATGGACAGTGCAAAACTTCAAGAAGAAGATTATCAGACAAGATATAAAAAAGCCCAAAGAAGAGGAAAAGAAAAATTTGTTACAAAACCTCTTTATACACGCGATGATGTCAAAAAGATATTTAAAAAAATGAAAAAAATTGAAATAGAATACAATAAAAAAGTAAACATAACAAAAGACATTAGAGCCGTCTTTAAAGATGCGGGACATATTTTAGGAAGCGCATTTGTAGAAATTGAATTTGAAAATTTCGGAATAAAAAAACATGTGGTATTCAGCGGAGATTTAGGCAATAAAGACAATGAAATTTTACCGCCTCCTAAAAAACCTGCCGTTGCCGACGCGCTTTTTATAGAATCCACTTATGGAGACAGAAACCATAAAAGTTTTGAAGAAAGCAAGCTTGAATTTAAAAAAGCGATAATTGAAACACTCCTTAGCGGAGGTAATGTAATAATTCCTACTTTTGCCATAGAAAGGGCACAGCAGCTGTTATGTCTGCTTAAAGAGATGAGTGAAGAAAAATCACTCCCAAAAGAAGCAAAAGTATTTCTTGATTCTCCAATGGCAAATAAAGTAACGGCAATTTATAAAAAATGGTATAAACTTTTAAGTAAAAAATGCCAAAAATTCAAAAAACATCCTTTTGAATTTCCACAGTTAAAACTAATAAAAGACGTCGAAGAATCTAAAAAAATAAATGACATTCACAGAAATGCCGTAATAATAGCCGGAAGCGGAATGTGCACGGGAGGCAGAATCCTTCATCATCTTAAACACAGAATATGGAATCCTAAAAATTCTATTCTTTTTGTAGGATATCAGGCAAAAGGAACACTCGGAAGAGAAATAATTGAGGGGGCTAAATTTATAAAAATTTTTCATGAAGAAATTATCGTAAGAGCTAAAATATATACAATTAACGGCTTTTCCGCTCATGCAGACCAAAGAGAACTTCTTGAATGGATGAGCGAATTTGACAGGCTTAATAGAATATTTTTAATTCACGGAGAATATGATAAGCAACTCGTTTTTAAATCTGTCATAAAAAATTTTCTTAACAAAAAAGCACATATAGTGGAGATGGGAGAAAAAATTTATTTATAAAATATTTAAGATTAGGGAGTTACCCTCCCCATCTGCTAAGAAGGGCTACGTTAATTTTAAAATACCTTGGAATTTTATTGCCGTCATATGTGCTTGTTTTTGTAGCAGCTTCTCCTGCAACATCTAACTGAAACCATTTTAAACCAAATCCAAAACCTGCTGTAAGAATAGTTCCCTCTTCATCCTGAACCATATTTCTCATAGCCCCTGCTCTTAAACTAAACCAGCTTGCCGGATGAAAATCGAAACCTCCTCCTATATATTGTGATTTGTAATCAGGAATGTTTGTTGAATTTTCTGTAAGGTCTATATCCATTGCAAATGTAAGCCAGTTTGTTAAATCAACCGCAACCCCTCCTCTTACCATAGGCTGAATGCTTACCTTACTGCCGTCATAATATTTAAATTTTGGCCTATTTAAATATTTTCCAACAAGCCCTATTCTTATATCATCAGTCTTAATTAAAACCCCTAAATCCACTCCAAAATTTGAACTTAACTTTTTATTATCATTAAGCGAATTTTCTAAATCATCAGAATCGCTATCAAGATTTAATATATTTTTATAAGTAACTCCCTGAATATATTTTAAATTCATACCGAAACTAACTTCTGCACCTGTAATTTCTTTTGTATAAGCAAAACTAAGAGGAACTTCCGCAAGCCCTATTCCATTTACACTTACATAAGTTAAATTGTTATCAAGGGCATATTCAAGAGAATATTTTTTATAAGTCTCTTCATCTGTCGCACCGTATGTATCTGTTTTTGGATAGTAGTAATAATATCCGCCGTTTTTTTCGTCTTTAAAAATAAGATAAAGATGCTGTCTGTCTATTACTGCATTTGCTTCAAGCTCCCCTACAGCATATACTCCAACTGCAAAGTTTTTAATCTGTGCTGAAAAAGCGACTGTAGGCTCAGCCGTAAGTCCATTTCCCTGAGAGAGTTTATAAATCTCTTTTAATGCTCCTTGAATTTTTAAGTCTGCTCTATAAGAGTCAGATTTATTACTACCGCTAATTGGAGCATGCTCTTTAATTACATCAATTGTGTCTGTAAGTTTATAATCATTTGAGATTTTATCAAGATGGTCTATAAGATTTATTTCCCTAACCCCAGCACCTAAACTCAAAGAAATTTCTGTAGTATATCTATTAAGTCCAAGAAGTGCGGGGTTATAATACGCTGCAGCACTTCCGCTTGCATTTGCAACACCGGCTCCCCCCATCCCAATTGACCTAAATCCAAGAGGCTGAAACTCAAAAGCACTAAGAGACAATACCGTTAATAATGAAATTGATAATAACTTTTTCATCCTATCTCCTTAATCAAACTTCCAAGTAACTTGGAGTCCCCCTCTTAGACTTTGAGTAATATTAGTCGGCCATATTATTGTTTGTCCATTATACTCTTTAGATTCTCCGTCTCTATACATATAAGAGTAATTTCCAAAAATACCAAGTTCTACCCCTCTAAAAAGAGTATAACCCATATACAAAGAAGTATCAAGGTTAAATCCGCTCGCCTTTGAAAAAGTTAAATTAGGAGCTGCTGTATTTTGAACATTTTGATAAACAGGAATCCCGCCTGTAATTTCATATTTAATTCTAAATCCTTCTTTTGCTGCTGTATTGCTCTCAAACCAATATCCAAAATCAAGTGTAGCAGTAGCACTTGTCTCCTCTACCAGCTGGGTTGTCTGAGCATCCGGGTCGTTAAATCTTTTAAAAGTATTTAAGATATAGCTAAATCCAAATGTAAATCTGTGTTCATTCGTAAGTTTATAATGAAGTAAAAATTTCATTGAGTTACTCATAATAGTCGCATAGTTTTTAACTATCACACTATCATCTCCCCTATCAAGCCATTTTTCAGTAGTAGTGTTTGGTTTTAGGGTTGATGTAAAGTCCATAGACAAATCCCACTTAGGAGTAAATCTGATAAGCCCTCCGCTTAAATAAACAGGGCTTGATACATTAATTTTAGACTTTACTGCAACCTGTTCGCCTTTTAAATAGGTTTTATTACTATAAGGAGAGGTATAGACTCCTCCAAATGTATAAATAAATTTTTCTGAGTATCTAAAGTTTTCAATTCCTACTGCAAAATAACTATACCCATCAAAATTTCTATCCTTATCTCCTGCAAATAAAAAACTGCTCGCAATTAAACTTAATAAAACTATTTTTTTCATTCTATCTCCTTATTGTTGGCATTCAGTAGTATCTTCATCACTAAAGTACTCTTTTACATCCTCTAAGTTTTCTCTTACAAACCTGTTTAGTTCATAATTTACTTCGTCTCTTGCTTTGCCTTTTACTCTTTCTTTTAAGTCTTCAAAACTTTCATTATCTTCTTTTGGCATTCTTCTAAACATATCCACAATATCAAAACTATCTACTAAAACTTCAGGTGTTGTTGAAATTACATCATTTGCCACAATATCCTGAATGGCAACATCATAAATATTGTATGATTTACAAAGCTGAGGCACAAAAAGAGATGTATTAAAATCAAGCGAATAACTTATAACCTCACTGTTAGAAAGTGAAGCGTTAAATTTACCGTTTGAGAAGTTTGCTTTTGTATAATCTTTTTTATCATCACAATGCCATTCTTGAGTTTCATCATTATACAAATAACATGTTTGAGTCTGATAAAGTCCAGGAAGAGTTACTATTTTTGTATATTCCCTTACAAAATCTCCATTTTCATTATAATAAGCAAGAATTCTATAAAATACATTTCCGGCTCTTTTTGCAGCAGCTTCAAAACCATCTACATTAATAGTAGTCGCTACAGGTACATAGTTAATCTGTCTAGATAAAATAGCATTATCAGTCATATTTTCTTCAATTTCAGAAATAGTAGCAGTATTTACTTCCGTTTTTGTAAGATTAACATCAATTCCATCATCAGTAGTTACTATTTTATCAACTAATTCATAAGTATCTTTTGCATCTGTATTATCTAAAATAGAAGTATTGTTATTGTCAATAACATCCTTAATTACCGCCGCTGTGGTAATTACTTTATCATTATAATATGTTTTAAGCTCTGTTTTATTACCTTCATAAGTAACAACGCTCTGCATTGCACCTTTTTTGTTTAATATTGCATCTTCAGCCGTAGTAACATTAGAAATTACAAGTTCTGGATTTTTTGAAGGTGTTACATTTTTACTCTCTTTTAATAAATTTCTCAATTTTTTAGAAGTAATAGAACTTGTAAGAGTAATATTTTTATCATCTGAAGCTTCCATAATAATAACAAAATCTTCATTTTTTATTTTTTGAACCCATTCATCTGAAAGTGTAAATTCCCACTTTCCATTGCTATCTGAGGTGATATTATCATCGATTGTCTCATTAGTGTCTGCTCTATAAATTTTAATATTCATATTAGCAAGTTTATCATCAAAAACAAGTCCTAAAAACCTAACTTTATTAGGATTTTGAACTTTAGCTATTTCTTCTAAAATATCTTTTGTATCTTTTATATCACTTACAAACACAAGTCCAAAAAGCTGAGGTTTTTGTTGCGAAATTTTTTCAACTTCACTTGCAACCTCAGTTACATTAAAATCACCATCTTTAGCATAAGTTTTTATCTGTTCTCTTACAGTATCAATAAATTTCACTTTATTAGCAATAGCACCGTCTGCCTCGGCTTTTAAATAAATAGCATTTACTTTTTGAAGAACAGGAGTTACATTTTTATCTACTTTTACAGGATCTTCAAAAATCTCTTCTACATCAAGCCCTAGTTTTTCAGCCACTTCTTCTATTTCATCCTCATCAGAAGCGGTTGCTACTAATGTTGTAAGAGGAGTTACAACAAAATTGTCATCTTTATTAGTTTGAGCCACATTCAATACTAAAGGAAAACTTTGAGTTGCATTAGTCTCATCAATAACACCGCTATTTACGCTTATGTAAGTAGGTTTTGAAGTACAGTTTAAAAGTACATAAACCCCGTTTCCTATCTCTTTTGAAGAATTACATTCAGGTGCGCTTACCTGTGCATTCACAATAGCATCATCAACAACTTTTACAGTATAATCAGAATAATTTACATTTACACTAGGAGCTGCAAAAATATTAGCTTGGTCATAATTTATATTAGCATCCGTTACACTGCTTCCATTACCACATCCTATTAAAAACAGAGATGTTATTACGGAAAGTGAGGCAATAGTCTTTTTCATCCTCTCTCCTTTTAACTTAAAATTAATATATTATAAATTATAAAAGGAAAAAAGTCAAATGAAGGGGTTAGCCTTCAAAGATAGTATCGGCAAAATCTATCTCATTTTTCATAATTTTTGAGAAAGTATTAAAGTAGATATCTTTTGCCTTTTGCAAATCAACCTCAACTTCATTTATTTTTATTTTATTGCCCCCTACACGACCTGCTTTTTCAAAATAAATTCCCTCTTTTTTACAAAGCTCTTCAAACTCTTTTTCATTTTCAGGTTTAACTTCTACAAAAGCCCTGCTTAAACTCTCAGCAAAAATATCTTCAGGATTTTGAACATTTATATTCAAATCTAGCCCCTTGTCACTTACACAAGCCCATTTATAAGCCGCTATTGCCGCCCCGCCGGTTGATATGTCTTTTGAACTTTCAATTAAGTCGCTTTTTAACACTCTCCAAAGCTTAAGTTCTTTTTTGAAATCCACCTCAGGATGAACCCCAGCCACTTTGTCTCCAAAAACTTTTAAATATAAACTGCCCCCAAATTCAGGTTTTGTTTCGCCTAAAATATAAACTGTGTTTCCTTCACTTTTAAGCTCGCTGCTTCTATACTCATCACTTGCTCCAACCATTGCAATTTCAGGGGTTGGATAAACACCCTCACCTTCATTTTCATTATAAAGAGAAACATTTCCGCTAACCACAGGGGTATTAAGCTCACGACAAGCCTCTTTAATTCCTTCACACGCCTCTTTAAACTGCCACATAATTTCAGGGTTTTCAGGATTTCCAAAATTCAAACAGTCTGTAATGGCAAGAGGTGTTATTTTTTTAACGGCAATATTTCTTCCCGCCTCCATTACAGCCGCGGCAGCGCCTTTTTTTGGATCAATATAACAAAATCTTGCGTTACAATCAGCACTCATTCCAAGAAACTTACCATTTTCTTTTACTCTAATTACACTACCGTCAACCCTTTTTGTATCAACGGTGTTTGTCTGCACCATACTATCATACTGTTCATAAATCCACGCCTTATCAATAACTTCACTCTCAGCCATTAACTTCTCAAAAGCTTTTTGAGGATTAATTCTTGGAATTTGAATGTTTTTAATCTCTTTTAAATACTCAGGCTCTTTTACAGGACGGCAAAGTTCTGGCGCTTCTTCTGTAATAGGAGCTACAGGAATATCTGCAACTTTTTTTCCATACCAGAAAAGCTCAACTCTACCGGTATCAGTAACCTCTCCAATAACCTCAGCATCAAGGTCATATTTTTTAAATATTTCAATTACTTTATCCTCATACCCTTTTTTTGCGCATATAAGCATTCTCTCTTGAGATTCACTAAGCATTAATTCATACGGATTCATTCCCTCTTCTCTCATAGGCACTTTGTCAAGCTCAAGCTTAAGTCCGCTTCCGCTTTTTCCGGCCATTTCAAAACTTGAAGAAGTAAGCCCGGCTGCTCCCATATCCTGAATTCCTACAATATAATCAGTTTTAAAAAGCTCTAAACACGCTTCCATTAAAAGCTTTTCAGTAAAAGGGTCACCAACCTGAACGGTAGGTCTTTGGTCTTCATCACCTTCTTTAAAACTGTCACTGCTCATTACAGCTCCGCCAAGCCCGTCACGTCCTGTTTTACTTCCAACATAAATTACCGGGTTTCCCATCCCCTCAGCTTTAGCATAAAAAATCTCATCCTGAGGACAAATTCCAAGTGCAAACGCATTTACTAAAATATTTCCTTTATAACTCTCTTCAAAAGCTGTTTCTCCCCCGATTGTAGGAACACCTACACAGTTACCATATCCGGCAATTCCGGCTACAACCCCACTTAAAAGGTGTCTATGAAGTTTTGCTGTTTCATCATCTCCTTTAATGTGGGCAAACCTTATGGCGTTAAGGTTTGCAACCGGTCTTGCCCCCATTGTAAAAACATCTCTCAAAATTCCACCAACACCTGTAGCAGCCCCCTGATACGGCTCAATAAAACTTGGATGGTTATGGCTTTCCATCTTAAAAACAGCAGCCATTCCATCACCGATATCAATAACCCCTGCATTTTCACCAGGTCCTTGAATAACCCACGGAGCTTCGGTTGGAAATCCTTTTAAATAACATTTACTTGATTTATAAGAACAGTGCTCACTCCACATTGCAGAAAAAATACCAAGCTCTACCAAATTAGGCTCACGCCCAAGAATTTTTACGATATGCTCATAATCTTCTTTGCTTAATTTATGCTGAGCCAAAATTTCATCAAGTTTTGATTTATCAATCTCCATATAACCCATATTCGACCTTTTTTATTTGAATTTTACCATTAAAATTCAATATTCTCAATATCTTTTTTTTCACTGAGTTTTACTATAAGCTCTTGAGAAAAGAGTTTATGACAGTTTGGACATCTTGTAGAATAAAGAGGAAAAGTTTTTTTACACTTTGAACATATATACTCAAATTCAAGTTCTGCTAAATCTTTAGGCAGATATTTTAGCGCTTCAATTTCAAAAGGAGCTTTTCTATTACATAATTTAAGCTTTTTAGCCGATAAAATATTACAAAACTTCTCATTATCAGGAATATCGTCCCTATTCCAATAAAGATCTAAATCCTTATACACATCAAGAATTTCATATGCCTTTTTAGGATTTGTTTTAAATAAAAACTCCACATACTCACGTCTTGTAAAAGGATATTTTCGGTAAATATCATCAAAACTACCAACCCCTTCGCAAAAATCTTTAATATTACATTTATCTTTTAAAAAAAGCTTTATTAAAGCATTAGCTTTCTCTTTTCTTAGCTCAACACCAAATTCTTTAAAAACCTCTAAAACATCCACAATTTCTCTGTAATTGCCAAGCTTTTCATCAATCCATATAAGAAGTTTTAAAGCTTCTTTGTCCCTTGGCGAAACTTTTAAAATCTGATATACTATATTTTTTGATTTTTCTAAAAAACCTGCTTTGAAATAAATCATAGCAATACTTTTTAAAATAGAAACAGAATGATTTTGTTTTTCAACTAACAGATAAATTTTTAAGGCTCTTTCATAATCTCCTTTTATTTCATAAGCCTTAGCAAGCATTAAAAGCGCATTTATTGAAGATTCGTCTATTTTTATATTTTCAATCTCCACATAATCAAACTCTTTTAAAAGTCTCTCTATTTCCCTTTGTTTTAAAAAGGATTTTATTTTACCAAAACCAAGGGTTATTAAAACACTTATAAGAATCACTAAAAAAAACATAATAATACTAAAAAGAGGGTCTCTGTAATCCAAAGCCAACCTTTTTTTATAGTATAATACCAAAATGATAAGTAAAGATTCTATAGAAAATTTAAAATCCCTTATAGACATTGTAGATGTAATTGGAAATTATGTTCAGTTGAAAAAAACAGGAAGTAATTATAAAGCCCTTTGTCCTTTTCACAGCGAAAAAACCCCTTCCTTTGTGGTAAGTCCTGCAAAACAGATATATCACTGCTTTGGGTGTGGAGCAAGCGGAGATGCTATAAAATTTATAATGGAAATTGAAAAACTCTCATACAAAGAAGCCATTGAAAAACTTGCAGCTATGTACAATTTCAAACTCGAATATATAAAATCGGATTTTATATCTGTTGATTTGCTTGAGAGGGTAAATAATTTTTATAAAGGCGAACTTTACAAAAACAAAACCGCTTATGAATATTTAAAACAAAGGGGCTTATACGATTCAACCATAGAAAAGTTTGAGCTTGGATATGCGCCTGATAGTTTTTCTCAGATGAAATTTTTTAAAAACGCTAATTTAAATAAAAAAGATTTAATAAATCTAGGGGTTTTAGTAGAAAACGGGGAATATCCAAGACTGATTGAAAGAATAACATTCCCTATTTTTTCACAAAGCGGGAAAATTATAGCATTTGGGGGAAGAACTATTACAAATCATCCTGCAAAATACATAAATTTTACAAACACAAAAATTTTTAATAAATCAAAAACATTTTACGGGCTTAATTTTGCAAGGGAACATATTTTAAGAAAAAAAGAAGCAATTATTGTTGAAGGATATATGGATGTAATTATGCTTCATCAGGCAGGCATTGAAAATACAATTGCAACCTTAGGGACTGCCCTAACCCCGTCACATCTTCCAATTCTCTCAAAACTCGATGCTAAAATAGTTATTGCATATGACAGTGATGCAGCAGGAATAAACGCAGCACTTAAAGCATCAAAACTTTTATATCAAAACTTTTTTAGCGGAGGCGTGGTTTTATTTGAAGAAGGAATGGACCCGGCTGATACCGTAAAAGAAAACAAAGATATAAACCAGTTTTTTAAAAACAAAATCAAATTTGATGAGTTTATTATTGAATATACAATAAAAAAATATGATATAAAAAACGTTATTGAAAAGAAAAAGGCGCTTGATGAGTTAAAAGAATATATCTCTTCTTTATCAGAGCTTTTGCAAGAAGACTTTTCTATTAAAGTATCCCAAAGACTTGGAGTTTCACCAGAAATTTTAAAAACAAAACAAAATTTTCAATTACAAAAACCTACATCTATTATCAATAAAAAAATAGACATTGCAGAAGCAAGTATTATAAAAACCCTTTATGAACATCCTGAATGGTTAAATACGGCGGTTGAATATATATCTACTGATATGTTTAAACTGCACGAAGAGGAATTTAACGCCGTATATCAAGAAAAGTTTGAAGATTCAAAACTTTTAGATATAGTATTAAGAGAAGATGTGAAAGTTTTAGATTATGAAAGTCTAAAAAAACAGATGCTAAAGATATTAATAAGATATTATCAGGAAAAAATAAAAGAAATAAGATATTCAAAAGAATTTGATAATTCACTAAGAGGACATCTTTTAAAAGAGTATAATTACAAATTAAGAGAACTTAAAAAAGGAAAGTTAGTTGAAAGCATTATCTCTATTTAGCGGAGGACTTGATTCGGCATTAGCCGTTAAATTAGTTCAAGAACAAGACATTGAAATTGAAGGTGTCTATATAGACTTAGGATTTGAATCAAACAAAGAAAAAATAAAACACTTAGAAAAACTTGCAAATGAGCTTGGTATAAAATTTACAGTAATTGATGCAAAAGAAGAGTATATTCAAAATATTTTATTTAATCCAGTTTATGGATATGGAAAAAATATGAACCCATGTATTGACTGTCACGCGTTTATGATAAAAAAAGCAATGGAATATATGCCAAAAGCAAATGCTAAATTTATAATAAGCGGAGAAGTAGTGGGCCAAAGACCAATGAGTCAGAGACTCCCGGCACTAAATGCGGTAAATAAACTCTCAAACGCAAATGGATTAGTACTAAGGCCTCTTAGCGCAAAACTGCTTCCTCCAACAATACCTGAAATTGAAGGTTGGGTGAATAGAGAAAAACTGCTTGGAATTAGCGGAAGAGACAGAAAAATTCAACTTGAACTTGCAAAAAAATACGGATTAGAGAGTTTTGAATCACCAAGCGGGGGATGTCTTTTAACGGATATCAACTTTTCAAAAAGATTAAAAGATTATCATAAATATCTGCCTCTAACTCCAAAAGAAATTGATATTTTAAAAGTAGGAAGACATTTTAACGTTAATGGATATAAAATAATTATTTCTAGAAACAAAGATGAAAATGAACCTTTAAGAAATTATAATGGAGAAATATTTGAAAAAATGTTTCTAAACATCCCAGGACCCGTTGGACTTATCCAAAAAAACGCCCCTGAAGAAATTAAAAACTTAGCTGCTGATATGATAGTAAGTTACACAAAGTTTGATAAAGCTGAGGTAAAAATAGGTGATAAAGTCTATAAAGGTAAAAAGAGAGATAAAAAAGAACTAGCTAAATATTTGATTTTTTAAGAGCTTTAATTATTAAAACAAGCAGTATAAAATAGATTAAATTTCTCAGCCACTCTAAACTATAAGAGTAAGTCCTTCTTAATCCTGTTTTAACAAGAAGGTCAATATACGTATCAAAACTTATAACACCAAACAGATAAAGAGCATAAAAAACAATATGCACAAAAAAAGCAATTCCCATTACAATCAAAAAAATCTTTTTTATCTTCTCCATTTTATATATCCATTATCTACAAGCCAGTTGTAAATCTTACTTACAATTTCTCCTGCAGCACTTCCCCCATGTCCTCCATGTTCTATTAATACAGTAACTACAAACTGAGGTTTTTTATAAGGACCAAATGTTGTTAGCCACGCATGAGAGCGGTGAAAATACGCAAGTTCGTCTTCTCTTTTCCTTTTTTTAACATCCTGAGGAATTGAATAAACCTGAGCAGTTCCTGTTTTACCTGCAATTGTTATTTTTGTATTTATATGCTTTGTAGCAGTTCCCCCAGGGGCATTACACACCTCCCACATCCCTTTTCTTATCATCCAAAGTTTAGATTTTTCTTTTTTATTTAAAACATCTTTTAAAACAGGTTTTGTGATATTATTATCAATTTCTTTTACAACAAAAGGCTTTGGAAGTTTAGAAGTTGCTATTAAAGCCGTATTAACAGCAACCTGTAAAGGAGTAGCAAGAAAATATCCCTGTCCTATAACAGCATTTAACGTCTCACCAATAAACCAAGGCTGATGAAACCTTTTAGCTTTCCACTCCTTATCAGGCACAATACCTGTTTTTTCATTTGGCAGGTCAATTCCTGTTTTTTTGCCAAATCCCATTTTTCTTAGATTTTTAGCAATATAATCTATACCTAAGGTCAGTCCTATCTGATAAAAATATGTATCCACACTCTCTTTTATAGCTTTAAAAACATCAACATATCCATGTCCCCAGGCTTTCCAGTCTCTAAATTTCCTGTTTCCTACCTCAATATAACCGGGACAGTAAATTTTTTGCCACGGATTCCATTTTCCACTTGCAATTGCAATTAACGCTTCTGCCGGTTTTACAGTAGAACCGGGAGGATAAAGTCCGCTTACTGGTTTGTTTAAAAGAGGATTGTAAATATTGTGGGAGAGTTTTTTCCACTCTTTAAAAGAAATACCTTTTACAAAAAGGTTATTATCATAACTTGGATAACTAACAAGTGCTAAAATCTCCCCATCTGTCTTCATTACTATAACAGCACCCTTTTTATTTTCCTTTTTTAGTAAATTATAAATAAATTTTTGAAGCGAAGTATCTATACTTAATTTTATATTATGGGTTTTCGCCGGAAAATATGATAAAACCTTTAAAATTTCATTTTTTGCATTAACTAAAACCTCTTTTTTACCCGCAACTCCTTGCAAAATATCATCATAATATCTCTCAATTCCCCTTTTACCCGAAATCTGTGTAAGTTCTATTACTTTATTTCTTTGAAGGTCTTTTTTATTGGCTTTTGAAACATAACCTAAAATATTGGCAAGATAGTTTTTATAAGGATATTTTCTAAGATAAGTCGGTTCAAAATGAATATTTTTATTGTAAGACAAAAGAGGTTCTACTTTATAAACACTCTCCTCTTTTAAATATCTTATAACTGCTATTGGTTTATGATTATAAGGAGAATTTTGTTTTTTATACTCTTTTATAAGCTTTGTTTCATTTATATCTAAAAGCTTTTTAATATCACTTATTGTCTCTTTTAATTCTTTATCTTTTAAATGAGGTAACAAAGTCAAATTAAATCTAAGTTCATTTAAGGCAACTGGAATATTTTTTCTATCATAAATAATTCCCCTAACCGGTGCGATTAAAATCTCTTTTTTTATATTTTTCTGAGAAAGAGTAGCATATTTTTTAAAAGATTTAATACTTAAATAATATACCCTATAAATAAGCAGGGAAAAAAAAATAAAAATAACAACTAAAACTATGTTGGTTCGCATTTAAAAATCCTAACTAAAACAATATCAAATGCAATATTATAAAGAATATAAATTAAAATAAAATTATTCAATTTAAAAATAGCTAATAAAAAAAAATAAATAAAAATTATACTTACTATCGGCTGATAAGTTGTATTTACATACTCTAAAATCTTTTTATGTAAAAAAAGTTTAAAAAAAACAGCTATAAAAAAGATATAAACACTCTCAAACAAATTTAAATTATGAAATATAGAAAACAAAGCTATATAAAGACTTATTATTATTAAATCTTCACAAAAAATAACACTTCCTAACAATAAAGGCATAAAAATAAAAGAACTGTTTAGTAAAACAACAACAGTTAAAAAAAAGAGTTTTAAATATATGTAATAAGAGCTGTTTCGTTGCAGTTTGGAAAGAATTTGCATTTTATACAATCCGCCCATATTTTTTTATCTGGAATTGCTTCTTTTTGTATTTCAATAAATCCGAGTTTTTCAAAAAATTCCTTTTTATAAGTAAGTACTAAAACTTCCTTTAAATTAAGCTCTTTTGCCTCTTTCAAAAGATTTTTAACAAGCATTTTTCCAAGCCCTCTTTTTTGATAATCTCTATCAACAGCTAATGAACGGATTTCTCCTAAAAAGGGGGAATATATATGCAAAGCACCAACAGCTACAGGCTTTTTTTTGTCATAAATAACCTGATAAGAGCGTATGTTTGTAGCTATTTCATCATCATCCCTATAAAGAATAATTCCCTCTTTTACATATGGCTCAAGAACTGTTTTTATATCTATAATCTCACTCAGAGTCGGTTTTTTTATCTTTAACATTCTCACCCCATAAAATTTCATTAATTTTTTTTCTAACCTGTTCAATCCCTCTTTTTTTAAGATTTGATACAAACAAGGCATCAGGGTATTTTTGTTTTAGCTTAGAAAGCTCGCTCTGTTTTAATTTATCTATTTTTGTAAATACAGTCAAAAGCTGCTGGTCTTTTCTCATAAAAGATTTTAAATACTCATCTACATTATTATCAATATCCAAATTAGGATGCCTAGCATCTCTTAAATGAATAAAAAGTTTAATATTAAATCTGTTTTTTAAAAATTCATCCAAATTTTTACCCCAGTCTTTTAACATAGATTTTGAAACTTTTGCATAACCAAACCCTGGTAAATCCACAAGAATATACTTTTTACCTTCATCCTCTACTTCAAAAAAATTAATAAGTTTTGTTTTACCGGGAGTTTGAGAAACCTTTGCAATTTTCTGATTAGTAAAAGAGTTTAAAAAACTGCTTTTTCCAACATTACTTCTACCAAGTAATGCAACCTCAACAAAATTAGGTTCAATAGCTTCTTTTATAGTAGGAGCCGATTTTAAAAATTTTACTTTCATTAATCCACCTTTATTATAATATTTACAGGTTTTTTATTACCTATTACATTTACATCTTTTGTAAATCTGTTTATTTTTATCTTATCCGCACTTATACTTTCATTTGTCTCAAGTTTTTTAACATATGCATTTTTAAGTAATAAAATATCTCCAGATTTTATAAAATATTCCAATTTCTCACAATGACCCTGATAAGTTATATTATTATCTAATACAAATTTAAACCTGACATTTCCTATCGCCTCAAATTTTACAGGTTTTTTTTGCTTGTTAAAATAAATTATCATCTCATCAGACAAAATATTATCTTTACCCTTTGTAGCATTAACATCACCTGTAAAAACACTTTTTAAGCGTTTAGAATCATACACAAATTTTTGACTTTTTATATGAAGTTCTTGAGCAAAAAGCCAAAGTGATAAAATTATTAACAAAAGCTTTTTCATTATTTAACCTTTAAAAAGTAATTAATATTTTCAGCAAAAATATTTTTATTAGAATCTATAAAAAAGCTACTTCCATAACCTCTGTAATTAGCTGATAAAATTTCAAATTTAGAACCTCTTAAGGTTTTTTTCAATTTATTATAAACTGCAAAATCAGAAGAGACATTATAATCTTTGTTTGAATATTTTAAAATATAAACCTTAAGCTCAGGTTTATTATATACTGCTTTTTTTGCAAAAAAATCTTCGTGCTTTAATAAATCAAAAAAAGTAAAATTAAAAGCCACTATTTTTTTTTCGAAAATATTTAACTTATCAAAAGACCCCATCTTAGTTAAATTTACTTCATAAACAAAATATCTCCCCTTATCAATCTGCATAGGAATAAAATTTTTTATTTTATATTCTTTAATTACCTTCACATTTTTTATTTCTAACAAGGGATATAAACTAATTCCTAAAATAATTAAAATAAAAACTACTGCTCTAACCATAATGAAACAAATTTTTTATATAAATTCTCTTCTTTTAATAAAATTTCCACCATCTCAGCAACAGCCCCATCTCCTCCTTTTTTTGTAAGGGGATATTCAACATAATCATAAACAAAGGGATTAGCATCTGCTGGGGCAAATGTTTTTTTTGCAAGTTTCATCATAGATAAATCATTCATATCATCCCCGATAACCGCCACTTCATTAAAAGAGATATTAAGCTCTTCTATAATTTTCTCAAGCTCCTCTTTTTTATTTCTAACTCCTTGTCTTACTATCCCAATTCCAAGCTCTTTTGCACGTCTGTCTACTATCTTTGAAACTCTCCCCGTAATAATCGCACTCTTTTTTCCAAGCCTGTTCCAAGAAGAAACCATAAGGCCATCTTTAATATTAAAAGCCTTAAGTTCCTCTCCATCGTTTCCATAATATATTTTACCATCGGTTAATGTACCATCAACATCAATTACAATCAGCTCTGTCATAACACACCTTTAGTAGAAGGGATTCCAGATTCTCTGTAAGTTAAAGCCCTTCTTAAAGCCACTGCAAACGATTTAAAAGCACTCTCTATTATATGATGTTTGTTTGTTCCTCTTTTATAAACAATATGAGCTGCTATTTTGAAGTTAAACACAAGTGATTTAAAAAATTCCTCTATAAGCTCTAAATCAAAATCTCTAATCCTTCCATCTGGAATTTCATAAACAAGATAAGGTCTTCCGCCTATATCCAAATCCACCTCAACTGCCGCTTCGTCTAATACAGCCACTGCGTTTGCAAATCTTTCTATATTTTTTACAGGAAAAATTTCTTTATACAAAGCCTCCCCTAAAACAATACCAACATCTTCAACAGTATGATGATAATCGACATCAATATCCCCGTCACAAAAAATTTCCATATCAATTCCACTGTGTTTTGCAAAAGTTTCAAGCATATGGTCAAAAAAACCAATACCAGTTGAAATATTACTTTTACCGTTTCCTTTTATATCAATTTTAATATCTATTCTCGTCTCTTTTGTCTCTCTTTTAATATGGGTCATATTAATCTCCTACCACAAATCCACTTATTTTATTTTTTAACATAAATTTTTTTGCTTCTTTGTATGTTCTAAATCCACTTATATAGACTTTATAAAAAATATCTTTTTGAACTATAACAGTATTATATCCTAATTTTTGGTATTTTTGAGACAACTTTTTTGCTCCCGATTTTTTTAAAAATGCACCTACTTGAACTTTATACCCGCTTATATAATTTTTTCCTTTAAAACCAACTACAACTATCTTAACAGGAGCAGTACCTGTTACATCAAGCCCTATTTTTTTCCCAGCTGCATAACTTAAATCTATAATTCTTCCTCTGATAAAAGGGCCTCTGTCATTAATTCTTACAATAACACTTTTATTATTATTTAAATTTATAACTTTTACAATAGTATTCATAGGAAGTGTTTTATGAGCGGCTGTATATGCATACATATTATAAACTTCTCCGCTGCTTGTATATCTCCCGTGAAAATTAGGACCATACCAGCTTGCAATCCCCCTTTCACTCCATCCTATATAAACCTTATTCAAAGGATAATATACCCTTCCTCTAACATAATAGGGTTTTTGAGTTTTTTTTGTTGAAGTGTTAAGCTGTATAGGTTCATTATAATACTTTTTGTTAGCACATCCTAAAAATAGTATAAAAATTAAAAAACTTACTACTCTCATTTTTTACCTTAACTTTTGAGGAATTTTTAAGACCTGTCCGACTCTTATAATAGAACTGTTTAAATTATTTACTTTTTGAATTTTTTTATAAGAAATGCCGAATCTTTTTGCAATTTTTAAAAGAGAGTCTCCAGGTTTTACAATATATTTTACATATCTTTCATTTAAAGGTATTATTAATCTCTGTCCAACTCTTAAAAATCTTCCTACTCTGTTATAATCCTTTAATATTTTAACCTTTGTATCAAATTTTTTAGCTATTTTATATAATGTGTCTCCTTTTTTTACCTTATAAATATAAATATATCTGCTTTTACCTCTGAAATGCTCCTTAAAAAAAGCAAGTTTCTGATAAGGTATGTAAATATAATATTTATAAGGAGGAGTAAAAGCATATCTAAGATGCATATTATTTGCTCTTAGCGTTTTATAATCAATATCAAGAAGTCTGCTAACAGAATATAAAGAAGTTCCCGGTGGAACGCTTACTTTATTAAAAGTAGGAGTTACTCCACTATTCAAAACGTATGCATTTGAATATTTTAAAAATTCATTACTATTAAGTAAAAAACTAAGAGAAACTACTTTTAAAATATAATTTCTTGTCTCTTTTGGAAGATATTGCCTTTTTAAACCTTTTTGATATCTTAAAAGTTCATCTAAAGAAACATCTATGTATGAAAGTTTTTTGTAAAGTATATAAAGTTTTTTAAAACTTTTGCTTCCGTATCTTTGATAAGCTTTTATAATTTTTCTATACTCTTTTATTCTTTTGTCTTTTCTACATCTTTTTCCAAGACTTTTACAAAGTTTATCTACTTTTGCCCTCACAACTCCTTCAACCGTTCTAGCTTCCCCGGCGTTATAAGCCATAATTGCAAGATACCATTTTCCAAAAAAATCATGCAGATATTTTAAATAATCTATTGCGGCTTTTGTAGATTTAACAGGATCTTTTCTCTCATCTACATACTCATCTATCCTAAGACCAAACCTCTTAGCAGTCGCTGGCATAAACTGCCAAAGCCCTATGGCTTTTTTATGAGATTTTGCACTCATAGAAAAATAACTCTCAGCCATTGCAACTGCTACAAGCTCTTGCGGAATTTTAGAAGAGATTATTTTTTCTTTAATAACCGGCAGAATTTCAAAACCGTTTTCTAAAATATTTAGAAAATATCTTTTTTTTCTTTGAGAATATTCTTTGTATTTTTTCTTTAAATCTTTATTAAATAAAAACTTATCGTTTATATCTAAAGACCTAAGCACATTAACATTGCTATTACTGACTACATCCGCAAACAAAAAAGCAGTAAAAATAAAAAACAAAAATTTTTTCATATTTTAAAAAGCCTTCTTGCATTTTCTGTTGTAATTTCTTCAACATCCTCTTTGCTAAGATTCCAAAGTTCAGCTATCTTATCTCTAATAAGAGTTGTATACATAGGTTCGTTTCTTTTGCCCCTGTATGGATGAGGTGTAAGATAAGGGGCATCAGTTTCAATTACTACTCTGTTTTTTGGAATTTTTGGAAAAACATTCACAAGTTTTTTTGCATTTTTAAATGTAATTACCCCGCCTATTCCATAATAAAACCTATCGGAAAATTTTAAAAGCTGCTCAGCTGCATTAAAACAGTGAAAAACTCCTTTAATTTCAGGATGAGATTCTATTACGTTTACGCTATCTTCCGTAGCTTCTCTAATATGAACAATAATAGGTTTATTATACTTTTTTGCAAGTTCAATCTGTTTATGAAAATATTCAATTTGCTTTTCTCTTTGTTCTTTATCTTTCACCCAGTAATAATCAAGCCCAATTTCACCTACAGCCACACATTTTGGATGATTTATAAAGCAGGTTATCAGTTTTTCATCATACTTATTAATATCAACCGGATGAAAACCTACAGCAAAATAAACATTATCATATTTTTGTGCAAGTTCTATTGCCCTTGGCAAATCAACTGGGTCAGCTGCCGGAATTATAAATTTTTTAACCCCTGCATCTTCTGCTCTTTTTATAACCTCATCTACATCGTCTAAAAACTTTTTATTATCAAGATGAGTATGTGTATCTATTATCATCTGTTCCCTTTTGTAACAAATTTTTTAAATAAAATATATTAATTTGTAAAGTTTGGTAACTTTTAAATATAATTGTACAAAAAAAGGAGCTGTAATGGCAAATAAACCAACTTTCACAAAAGAAGAAGCATTAGAATATCATGCAAAACCGGTCCCTGGTAAAATTGCAATTGAAGTAACAAAACCTGTTAGAGACTCAAGAGACCTTTCAATTGCATACAGCCCTGGTGTTGCAATTCCTTGTATTGAAATCGATAAAGATGAACAATTAGCTTATACTTATACAAACAAAGCTAACTTAGTAGGAGTTGTAACAGATTCAACTGCAGTACTTGGACTTGGGACTTTAAAACCTGTTGCAGGTAAGCCTGTTATGGAAGGTAAAGCTGTACTTTTTAAAAAATTTGCATTTATAGATGCTTATGATATTGAACTAAAAGAGAGAGACCCTGAAAAAATTATTGAAATCGTAGAAGCAATTTCTCCAACATTTGGTGGAATTAACCTTGAAGATATTAAAGCACCAAAATGTTTTGATATCGAAAAAGAATCACAGGCAAGATGTGATATTCCGATTTTCCACGACGACCAACACGGAACAGCAATTATTTCATCTGCGGCAATTATCAACTGGGCAAAACTTGAAGGAAAAAAACTTGAAGACCTTAGAGTTGTAATTATCGGTGCCGGTGCTGCAGGACTTGCGGCTGCTGAAATGTATAAAGCTCTTGGAATCAGAAATATGGTTCTAACTGATTCTAGAGGTCCTATTACTAAAAAAAGAGATGATTTAAATAAATATAAAGAACCGTGGGCAGTTGATGAAGATATTGAAACATTAGCTGACGCTCTAAAGGGTGCTGATGTTGTAGTTGGTAACTCAGTAGCAAATTGTATTACTCAGGATATGGTAAAAACTCTAAATCCAAATGCACTGCTTCTAACTCTTGCAAACCCGGACCCAGAAATCAAACCAGAACTTGCTCTTGAAGTTAGACCTGACTTATACATAGGAACTGGAAGAAGTGACTATCCAAACCAAGTAAATAACGTATTAGGATTCCCATTTATTTTCAGAGGTGCTCTTGATACTCACGCAAAAGCTGTAAATATGGAAATGAAAATAGCGGCTGCTAAAGCACTTGCTGATTTAGCTGAAAAACCTGTACCTCAATACGTAAAAGATGCTTATAGTGGAGCTGACTTGAAATTCGGAAAAGATTATATCCTTCCAAAACCGTTTGACAGAAGAGTGTTTGTTGATGAATCAGCAGCAGTAGCAAGAGCGGCACTTGAGAGCGGTGTTGCAAGAATTCAAGTTAATGATATTGATAAATGGGTTGAGGGTTACAAACAACATCTGATAAATATGCTTAAAGAAAAAGAAGGAATAGATTATTACGCAGAGTAGTTCCTTTGCCCTTTTGGGCTTTTTATTTTATTAATTTTTGTATTTTTATTCTTTAAAAAATTAACATAATAAAATTACTCTTAACTTGAAACCTGATTAATTCTCTGCTATAATCCTTCAAAAAAGGAAAAAGATGCTAAAAATAGGAATCGTCACTATTAGTGACAGAGCAAGCGCTGGAATTTATGAAGATAAAAGCGGAAAAGAAATTGAAAAGTTTTTACGAAAAAACATAACAAACGAATTTGAAATAGTTTATAGATTGATTCCTGATGAATTTGATGATATTGTAAAAACTTTAAAAGAACTTGTAAATGAAAAATGCTCTCTTATCCTAACAACCGGAGGTACAGGCCCTGCCCCAAGAGACATAACTCCTGAAGCCACAAAAGAAGTAATTGAAAAAGAACTTCCGGGATTCGGAGAGCTTATGAGAATGCACTCTTTAAAATATGTTCCAACTTCAATTCTT
>Ga0256836_1000467_pt1 | contig 21222 bp, 22 predicted proteins | sample 4561380metaG_FD_185974 | JGI IMG/M metagenome (GOLD analysis project Ga0256836, IMG submission 185974) | Hydrothermal vent microbial communities from Guaymas Basin, Mexico - 4561-380 | ecosystem: Environmental > Aquatic > Marine > Hydrothermal vents | place: Mexico: Guaymas Basin | collected...
AAGTTTAATATTTTTTAGCTCATTGATATCCACTTTTTGAAAAATTATATAAAAGGCCGCAAAAATAAAAAGAATTTTTATTAGAAGTTTAATTTTTTTCTTCATGCTTTTCCACTATTTCTTTTATTACGTAAGGCTTTTTGCCCTGACTTTCGTAATAAGTCCTTATCATAATTTCAGCTAAAAACCCTGTTGTTATCAGCTGAATTCCCCCTAGTATAAGCATTGTACCAAGAGTTAAAAGAGGTCTGCTGCCTATACTTTGTCCGAAAAGTTTTAATATAAAAAGATAAAAATCAATTAAAGCACCGATGCTGAACATAATAAAACCTACGGTACCGAAAAAATGCATAGGTTTTTGACCGAATTTTTGCATAAAAACAAGATACATCAAATCGCTTATAACCTTAAATATTCTGTTAAAGCCGTATTTGCTCTGTCCAAACTTTCTTTCGTGATGTTTTACGGGAACTTCTGTTATTTTCGCCCCGTACATTTCAGCTAAAATCGGTATAAATCTGTGAAGCTCTCCGTAAAGTCCTAAATTTTTCGCCACATCTTTTTTAAAGACTTTTAACGTGCATCCGTAATCTGTTATATGAACGCCTGTTATTTTTCTAATGATTTTGTTTGCTATTTTACTAAGAAATTTTCTAAAGGGCTCATCCTGTCTTTTTGCTCTTATTCCCGCTACGACATCGTAACCTTCGTTTAGTTTTTCTATCATCATAGGAATGTCGCTTGGGTCATTTTGCAAATCCCCGTCTATTGTGACTATTATATCTCCCTGGGCGATTTCGATACCGGCCGCCATAGCCGATGTCTGACCGTAATTTCTGTTTAGTATTACAAGTTTTGTTTTATCGTTCATATGTTTTTTTATCTCTTCTACGGTATTATCCGTACTTCCGTCATCCACTAAAATAAGTTCGTAGTCAAAATCTTTAAGGGCTTTATCCACTTCTTCTATTAAATATTTTATATTGTCTTCTTCGTTCATAAGAGGTACTACTACGGATATTTTCATATGATAACCTTTTTGTGAAATTATACTTTACCAAGCCATAAATTTACGCTGAAATTTCTTACAAATTTTAAATTATGTGCTTTTACCATAATGTCTCTAAAAAGAGCATTTTTCATAAGGTTTTCGAGCCTTTTCATAAATTTGAACTGTTTTAAAAACCTTTTTTCCCACTCTTTTTTATAATCTTTTTGGCTGATTATGGAGTTTGCCAAAATTTCAGCCGATTTTATTGCATAATAAATTCCCTCAAAACTAAGAGGCATAACCTGTCCCGCGGCGTCTCCTACAAAATAGATGTTGTTTTTTTGAATAATTATATTTTCTCTCCAAGTCGGAATAAAATAGCCTTTAGGTTTTTCCTTGACTTTTAGATATTCACACAGGTTTTTAAAACTTTTGGCGTCTACGCTTCCTATGTGCGTTAAATCTCCATGGGGAAAAGCCCATCCGTAATATTCGCCTCCGTATTTTTGTTCAAAAAAGAATTCACAGACTTCGGTTTTGTATTTATTCGTTTTTGAGTAATGCGTTATTGTTTTTGGTATCGGAGGCAAGTTTAAGGCTTTTCTTACGCTGGAGTTTACTCCGTCTGCGGCGATTAAAATATCGTATTCGAAAAGTATTTTTTCGTTTTTTATTTTTACAACCGCTTTTTCTTGTTCAAAGCCTCCGAATTTTCCATAATATAATTTAGCCCCGTCTTTTTGAGCCAAATCTCTAAGAGTCTGGTCGAATTCGTATCTAAAAACGATGCTTAAATTTTTTCCTTTTAAAGGAATGGAAATTATTTTGTTTTTATATATTATTTCTACTTTTGAGAGTGTGTGTTTAATAAGGCTTTTTGGGATTTGAAACTGTTCGAAAATTTTGGTTTTAACTCCGCCTCCGCAAGGTTTGTCCCATATCTTATCCTGAATTAACGTAGTATCAAATCCTTCTTTTGCCAAAAGTCTTGCCGCTGTTGAGCCCGCAGGCCCTCCTCCAATGATTAAAACTTTCATTCTCTTCTGTCCTTTTTATAGTTAAACGGAAGCGTGTTTTTTAAATGAGGGGTTAATTTTATAGCCGCCCATCCGGCTTCCTGTTTTATTATTTTAAAATGGGGGTAGTTTTTAAGTTCTGTTACTTTTACAAGCGTCAAATTGTTTTCTTTTGCAAAATTTGCTATTTTTTTAGGAGCTAAAATAAAATAATTCAATAAAACACTTCCTATATATCCTGTTACAAACAGTATTTGGGCTATTTGAAGTTTTTTGTATCTGAGTCCGGCAAAAAACAGCGTAATAAGTATTGCGAAATATATTAAGTTAAATTTTGAGAGTAAATAAATTGCAAATACTTTTGATTCGTCGTTAAACAAAGTAAAAGAAAATTTAAGCAGGTAAGGAAGCAAAAACCCAAGTGCCGAAATTACGTAAAACAGTGTTTTCATAGGGGGAATACCCTTATTTTATCTGTATTTAATCTTTTTCTGAGGGTCTCTTCTATTGCAAAAAGAGTAGCGCCTCCAGCACTGCTGCAAGCCGCGCAGGCACCTCCGTATCTGATAAATACATGCGTTTCGTCATTGTTGGCTTCTCTTACATCTACTACTTCCGCATATCCTCCGTCAAATGCGAGCATCGGCATAATGTCTTTTTTTAATACATTTTCTATTGCTTCTATTTTTTCTTTTATATTCATATCTTCGAATTTTTTATCCATTTATCTCCTTTTGTGGTAAAATATTACATTGGAATATACCTAAAAAAAAGAGAAATATCAAGAAAAGAGGTGGTTTTGAGAGATTTAGATAAAAAAATTGAAGAATTAAAACCTCTTGTTTATTCTATCGAACTTAGAGACGTGTATACTCAGGGGCATTCTGAAAGAGTTGCGAATTACGCTAAAGATTTCGGAAGATTTTTAAGACTTTCCGATGAGGAAGTAAACGATTTGTATTTTGCGGGATTGTTACATGATTTAGGAAAAGTTGGTATTCCCGATTCTATTTTGTTAAAACCGGGAAAGCTTGAAAAAGAAGAATTTGAGCTTATTAAATATCATTCCGTTTTAAGCGGTAATATAGTAGAAAAGATAAAAAATTTTTCTTATCTTAGTAAAATTATTAAATATCATCACGAAAATTTTGACGGAAGCGGTTATCCGGACGGATTAAAAGGTGAAGAAATTCCTTTTTTAAGCAGAATTTTAAGTTTATGCGATGTTTTTGATGCTTTAACCACCAAAAGGATTTATAGAAATGAGCTCAGTTTAGAAGAAGCTCTGGAAGTTATGGAAAAGGAAAAACATAAGTTTGACCCTAAGCTTTTTGAAAAATTTAAAAATTTTATTAAAAATTATGGAGTTATTGAGGAAAATTTTTTTGAACTTAATGAAGAAGTGATTTCAAGACTCAGAAATAATATATTTTTTATAGACCCTTTAACCAAATTTTTAAACAGACAGGGACTGCTGGCACTTTTGCAGCGCAATACCAATGTAAATTTATTTATCAATTTAATAGAAATTAATATAAACAAATTTAAGGCTTACAATAAGGCTTACGGATTAAAAAAAGGTGACGAGCTTTTAAAAAACCTTGCTGATGAGATAAGAAAATTTTTTAAAATCGAAACTGAAATAAAAGAGAAAATACGGGATAAAGATATATTTGGTGTAAGGCTTAATGCGGACAGGTTTTTACTTTTAAGTTTTGGAAGAAGAGGGGATTTTTTGCAGTATAAGATAGAATCTTTTAAAGATTTTTTTTATAAAAAATATAAAGTCGGCATTAGAAACTCTTTTATTGCCGTGGATAAGCTTCTTACAAAAAAACTTATAAATGAGATAGGTTATCTGATATGAAAATAGTGTTAAAGTATAAAATAGAAAATGACGGTGATTTGCTGTTTGCAAAAATAGATTTAAATAACTTTTTAAAAGGTAAAAAAGAAAAAGAATATAAAAATTTTCTTTCTTTTGCGTTAATGGAACTTGGTACGAATCTTTTAAAATACGGGGGCGGGGGAGAAATATGGCTTTTAGAAGAAGAAGGGGAATATCTTCTAGCCGCCCTTGATAAGGGTCCCGGGATTGAAAATATAGAATGGGCGGTAAAAAAGGGGACTACTTCTTATAATAATTCTTTAGGTCTGGGATTGTTTCAAATATCTCAAAACAGTATGTTTGATTTGGAAATTTTTACTTCTACAAAAAAAATAAAAGGTACCGTGGTTTTGCTTGTTCCAAAAACGTTGAAAAAAAATTATTGTTATTTGATTAGAAATTATATGGATATAAAAACAGGAGGGGATTTTATTGTTAAGAAAGGAAAATTTTTTTTAATAGGAGATGCAAGCGGTCATGGAGTTGCTGCCGGTAAAAGCGCCGAATTTGTAAAAAAGTATTTTTTGAAAAACGGTTTTTCCTGTCTTTTAATAAATGAATTTTTTTATAAACTGCATATGGAAATAAAAGAGAGAATGTTGAGGGGGGGTGTTCTTAGTGTAGTTGAGGTTACTAAAAAATTTTTACTTATATGCGGGGTTGGAAATATAGGCATTGTTAAAAAACATTTTGAAAAAATAGAGTTTTTTTCTCAAGAAGAAGGTATCGTTGGAGAAGTGTTTTCTTCCGCTTCTACCTATAAGATAATATACGATAAAAATACGGTGGTAATACTTCATACGGACGGTATAGAAAAAAATTTATTGTATAATATATTACAAAAAACGGACAATATATATTTGATAGCGGTGGCTTCTGTGTTTTTTTCCGAGGTTATGGATGACAGAGGAATTTTAATTTTTAAAGGAGAAAAAAATGAAACCTGAATATAAAAAAATTTTACTTGAAATTATAAAAAATGAAAGCGAAGATTTAATCCATTATTGGATAGAACTTTTTGAGGATGAGGAAAAAGACGATGAATATAGGTATTATGATGATTTTTTGGGTTTTTTTGAAGAGTGTGTGGAGGCTGATTTAAAACTTGATACCCCTGAGGCCTATGCCCTTGTTCATTTTTTGAAAAAGCTGGTTGAAATAAAAGGAGAGGATAAATTTTTTAATTTTAAAAATTCCGTATATACCTGTTATCTGAAATTTCCTATTTTCAAAAAACTTGAAGAGAAAGGGTATTTTAATTTTGAAATAGTTGCGGAGTTAACCCAGTTTTTTGAGGGAATAACCTCTCATCTTATTGTTGATATTTTAAAACAAAATGAGGAAATGCAAAAAGTTACTATGAACGAACTTGAAGAGAGAGAAGCACCTATAGCCCAGGTTTGGAAAAACGCCATTATGGTGAGTATCGTAGGAAGTTTGGATTCAAACAGGGTTTTAAAAATAATAGATAAGATTTTAGAAAGACTTGAAAAAAGCGAAATAGAATATGTAATAGTTGATATAGGTTCTATTTATGATATGAACAGTGAAGTTGCAAGACAGATAATAAAACTAAACAATGCTATTCATTATATGGGCTCAACTGCATATTTAACGGGGATTACGCCTGTTATAGCAAAAAGTCTTACTCATCTTGATATAAATTTAGGGGATATAAAAACGTTTTCAACAACTCAAAAAGCTATGGAAAAAATTATTGAACAGAGTGTTTGACTGTGTTATTGTGGAAAACGGGGATAATATCGAAATATTCGGTAATTTAAATATAGATAAAGATTTTTTTTATTCCCATATAAAAGATAAGGACTGTGAGCAGATTATAATAAACGGGGAAAAATACTGGGTGTTGAAAAAAGAAAACGTTTATATAATAGATAAATTCCTGTGTTTTAATGAAATATTGGAAAAATATAAGGAAGAAGCTATTTATGACCCTTTAACAGGATGTTATAATAAAAAAGAAACCGAAGAATTTATAAAAAAATTTCTTTTTAATTTTTTAAGATACAAAACAGAACCTTTTTCTGTTTTGATGCTCGATATTGATTTTTTTAAAAAAATAAACGATACATATGGTCATTTAGCCGGTGATTTTGTGTTAAAACAGATGGCGGATTTGATACAAAATATTATTAGAAAAAGCGATATATGCGGGAGATTTGGAGGAGAGGAATTTGTTATAGTGTTGCCGAATACAAAAATATCCGGGGCTATGAAACTTGCAAACAGGATAAAAGACGCTATAGAAAATAAAGAGTTTGAATTTAACGGTATTAAAATAAAATTTACTGTAAGTATAGGAGTAACTTCGGTAGGAATTAATGATTCATATGAAAGTCTTATGGCAAGGGTTGATGAAGCGTTATATGAGGCTAAAAAAAAGGGAAGAAACAGAATAGAATATCGTTAAATAAATTTTATTCCAAGCTTCACAGGTCCATGGGCTCCGAATACCAAAAAACTTTCAACATCTGCGGTTTTTGAAGGTCCGGATATAAAAACACCAGGTTTTTCAATTAGTTTCATAACATCTGTTGTTTTTTCATATATTTTGTTTTTGTTTAGTATAATTGCTACTCTTTCGTTTAAAAAAAGTTCTTTTGTATAGTCTTCTATCCATACGGCTCCGTTTTCTGCTATACCGAATTTTGCTTTTGTTACATACCATTCTTTTGGAACTTCTTCCAAAATTTCTCCGCCCGCTATTTTAAGGTTTTGTATAAAAGTCTCAATCATTGTATGAACCTTGATTTTGGAATTTCAGGCAGTGCTTTATATTTGCTCCATTCTTTAACGGCTTTTTTAAGCAGGAGTTTTGGAGTAAGACGTAAAATAATGCTAAATATCTTAAAAGCGTTTGGCGAATGAAGAGAAGTTTCCATTAATTTAAACGCTAAGTTTTCTTTTGTGACATACTCTCTCATTTTAATAAGTTGTTTTGAAAAAGGTATTTTAACAGGGCATACCGTTTCACAGCTGGCGCACAGTGTACAGGCAAAAGGAAGGTCTGCGTATTCTTCTTTATCGCTCAGAGGTGCTAATAAAGAGCCTATAGGTCCTGGAATTATGTATCTGTACGCATGACCGCCGCTTCTTCTAAATACAGGACATGTTGTAAGGCAGGCCGAACATCTTATACATTTTAAAGTTTCTTTAAATTTGCTGTTTAATCTCTCAAACCTTCCGTTGTCCACTAAAATAATAATTCGTTTTCCGTTTGTTTTTTTTCCGAGTATTGATGTATAGGTAGTGATTTTTTGACCTGTTGCGTTTCTTGCAAGCATTCTTAAAAATACGCCTAAATCTTCCATATTCGGAATTATCTTTTCAATTCCCACGCTTATTATATGCAGAGGAGGCAAAAGGGCTCCAAGGTCTGCGTTTCCTTCGTTGGTACATACAACCGCCCATCCTTTGTCGGCTACGAGGAAGTTTGCCCCGCTAATCCCGGCGTTGGCAGAGAGGAATTCTTTTCTTAAAAGTTCTCTCATTTTGCGGGTTAGATATGTTGGGTTTGTGTTTGTTTCTCCTAAAATTTCAGCAACGTCTTCTTTTGTTGTGTGAATTGCCGGAAGTACGATATGAGAAGGCTTTTCGCCTCTTAACTGAACTATTCTTTCTCCAAGGTCCGTATCGATTACTTCAATGCCTTTCTTTTTTAGAAATTCATTAAGTCCGCACTCTTCTGTAAGCATTGATTTTGATTTTACGACTTTTTTGGCATTAATGTCTTTTAAATATTTAAGTACCGTTTTGTTATGTTCGTTTGCGTCTTTTGCGAATATTACTTCGATACCTTCTTTTTTTGCGTTTGCGATGAATTTATTTATCAACTGTTGAAGATTTTCAATTACATAATCTTTTATTTCGCTTGCCTGCTGTCTTAACCTTTCCCATTCGGGAACCTCTTTTATAGCTTTATCCCTTTTTTGTCTAATACTCCAGAGGGCTTTGTCGTGGCGGGGTCCTTGCTGTTTGTAAAATTTTACGGCAAGTTCGTAATGTTTCATTTCACCGCTCCAAGGATTCGTATAAAATTTCGCTTATGTGTTTTATTTCTATATTATCGCCGTCTTTTTCGGCAATGGACTTTAAATGGAAAAGACATGAATAATCAACTCCCGTTATTACATCGCCTTTATTTTTTAAATCATCAAGCTTATTTCTTCCCATAACATAACTGATAAATCCTTCTTTTAAACTAAAAATCCCTCCAAATCCGCAACATTCATCCCTATCAGCTTCTTTTATGTTACTTCCTAGCACTGCTTTTACTTTATTAAAATAAGGAATATTTAGTTCACTTGGCATACCTTCTAAAAGATGCCTTAAAGAGTGACAGGAGTTGTGTAAAACAATGGTTTTTGGATAGTTTTTAGCAATAGCTTTTATCTGTACAATATCATGTAAAAATTCGCACAGCTCAAACGTTTTATTTGAAACGCTTAGGTTTTGCGCTCTTACAGTGGAAACACAGCTGCTTGAGGGTGATACGATATAGTCGAAATCCTTAAAGATTTCTTCAAATCTGTTTGGAAGAGAAGTTTTATAACCTGAATTTATAAAAGGCTGGCCGCAGCAGGTCTGTTCTTTGGGTACGCTTACATTAAGACCGAAATGTCTTAATATTAAAAGTGTTTTTCTGGCAATTTCGGGATTTAGTTCGTTTATATAACAAGGAACGTGTAAGGCAATGTTCATCTCATATTCTCAATCAGGTTTTTGTTTTTTAGATATATTTTTATATTGTTATATATTTTTTTAAGTTCTTTATATCCCCATATGGCTTTTTTTATATTTTCGAGTCTATTTTGATTGTTTAATTTATATTCATGAGTTAATTCATTTCGAATTTCTCTTAAAATGTCCCAATTTTGAATATCATAAAGTATATTTAATTGTTCAAGTTTATGTAAAATATCAATCATTGGTAAATGTTTGTTTTCTATTTCTTTTAATTCATATAAAACTTCTTTAAAAAGTTTAGCGCCTATATTGTCTTGCAGTTTTGTATAAGTATATAAAAAGCTGTTAATTAATCTTTTATGATTTTTATTTGAAAAATCTATGAAATCTATTTTTTGCAGGTCCTGATAGTCTTCTTCAATTGTATTAATAAGATTATCAATGATTTTTATTCTTTCATTTAAAATTTTATTCAAAGTAAAATTCCTTTTTTTAAAGCTTCTTCATCAATTAAAGTTTTTTCTTTTTGAGGATAAGAAATCACTACGTCAATTTTTTGTTCGCCTATTTTTCTTTTAAGGATGCTTAAAAATTTTTCTTTGGATAAAAAAGGGGGTTTTTGAGAAAGTTGTATATAAAGGTCGATATCTCCACCTTTTAAGCCATCATCAACTCTGCTGCCAAAAAGATAAATTCTGCACTTTCCAAACACTTCTTTAGCGCTTTTTTTTATCGCATCAATTTCAAAGGAAGAGAGTCTCATTCTCTTCCTTAATCCATTTCGTTAGGGTCAAGAGGCGGGCGGTTATCTTTTGGCGTTACAAGCCAGAAATGTCTAACTTCGCTTCTGAAATTATCAATAATACATTTTGCCTTTTTGCTTCCGGTTGCGTTATAGTATTCGATTAATCTTTTTTTGAGATATAGTTTTGGTTTTTCGTTTTCATCTATATCGATTCTTCTGATTTCTATAAGTTCAGGGTTGATTTTATCTACGAATTCATGTTCTTTATCATATACAAAAGCGACTCCCCCCGTCATTCCGGCGCCAAAGTTAATTCCGGTTTTACCAAGGATTATTACCTCTCCTCCGGTCATATATTCGCAAGGATGGTCTCCGCATCCTTCAATTACCGCTACGGCGCCTGAGTTTCTGACTGCAAATCTCTCTCCAACTTCTCCGGCTATAAAAAGTTTTCCTCCCGTTGCCCCGTATAGACAGGTATTACCTGCCGCTGCACCTTCTTTTTTAGGGGTTATAATTATTTTACCGCCTGCCATGCCTTTTCCTACGTAATCGTTTGCCACTCCTTTAAGTTCAAGTGTCATACCTTTGCTTAAAAATACCCCAAAACTCTGTCCCGCAATACCTTTAAGTTTATATACGATACTGTCTTCCGGAAGACCCGCATCTCCGTAATATTTTGCTATAACACCGCTTGTTAAGGCTCCGAAGCTTCTGTTTAAGTTACATATTTTGGCTTTTACCACGGATTTATGGTTAGGGTTTTTAATAGTTTCCATAACTTCTTTTAGAAGTTCTTTTTCAAATTCATTCTTGTCAAACGGCTCGTTTTCTTTTTGTTTGGTGTTAATTCCTTCTACATATTCAAACAGTTGTGAAAAATCGAATTTTTTCGCAAGAGGAATTTCTTTTACTTTTAAAAGATAATTATGTCCGATAATTTCATCAAGAGATTTATATCCCATTTTTGCCAGATATTCCCTTACGTCTTCAGCTAAGAAGTTTAAGTAATTAATTACTCCCTCAACCGCTCCTTTGAATTTTTTTCTGTACTCTTCATCCTGGGTGGTGATACCTACAGGACATTTGTTTGTCTGACAGCTTCTACAAAAAACACATGTTACGGCCATAAGAAGAGCCGTTCCAAAGGCGTAATATTCAGCTCCAAGAAGTGCGGCTATTATTATATCTCTTCCAACTTTCAAAGCTCCGTCGGTTTCAAGGGATACGAATTCCCTTAAATGGTTTGCTTTTAAAGAATTATGCCCTTCGATTAATCCAATCTCCCATGGATTTCCGGCATGGCGTATTGAAGTTATAGGAGCGGCTCCCGTTCCTCCTTCGCTTCCGCTTATAACTATATGGTCGGCATATGCTTTTGCCACACCTGCCGCTATTGTTCCGACACCTGCCGTTGATACGAGTTTTACGCTGATTTTTGCTTCAGGATTGATTTGTTTTAAGTCAAAAATCAGCTGAGCCAAATCTTCAATCGAATAAATATCATGATGTGGAGGAGGGGAAATTAACGTTTTACCAGGTGTCGTGTGTCTTAGTTTTGCAATATATGTAGTAACTTTAAATCCAGGAAGCTGACCACCTTCACCCGGTTTTGCCCCCTGTGCTACTTTAATTTGAATTTCTTCGGCATTTACCAGATATTCAGGTGTTACTCCAAATCTACCGCTTGCAACCTGACGGATTTTGCTCTGTTTTATTGTTTTGTTTCTTACAGGGTCTTCTCCTCCCTCTCCGGAGTTGCTTCTAGCACCAAGGCGGTTAAGGGCTTCTGCAAGTACTTCATGTGCTTCTTTGCTTAAAGCCCCGATACTCATAGCAGCGCCTATAAATCTTTTGATGATATTTTCTTTAGGCTCTACTTCCGAAATATCAATAGGTTTTTTGTTTGAATTTATATCCAAAAAGTCTCTTATGTAAGTAGGTCTTCTGTTTTCTACGAGTTTTTTAAATTCTTCATAATCTTTTTTGTCCCCCTCAAGCATTTTTTTAAAGGCTTTTACAATTAAAGGCGTTATTTCATGGTATTCTTCATTCCTTCTGAATTTATACACTCCTCCGGCTGGAATTTTATCTTCTTTAAACGCTTCTTTATGTTTTTGTTCTATTTTTTCTTCTATATCTTCATAAGTAAGCCCAGGAAGAAGTGTTTTGCTTCCTATAAAACATTCGTTTGCCATATCTTCGCTTAAACCGATAATGTCAAACAGAGCTGAATTTCTGTAACTGGCTATTGTGGAAATTCCCATTTTTGACATAATTTTTAAAATTCCCTTATTAAGAGCGCTGTGAACGTTAAATAAAGCGTCGTCTTTTTCAATATTCATATCTTTGCTTAAGTCGCATACCGTTTTAAATAAAAGGTAAGGATAAATAGCGCTTGCCCCATATGCAATCATTACCGCTGCGTCATGAGGGGTTGTGACTTCACAGGTTTGAGCGACTATGCTTGTTAAGTGTCTTACTTTATTATCCAGAAGTTTTTTGTGAAGTCTTCCTATAAGCATTGCCATAGGTATTGATTTGTGCTCTTTGTCTATTTTTTTATCGTCTAAAAATATAATTCTTACACCTTCTTCTTTTACATCTTTGACAATTTCATCCGTTAATTTTTCTAAAGATTCTTTTAGATTGTTTTTATAGGCGGTTGAGTATGTTTTGTTTTTGTAGTCGGTTTCAAATCTCGGTGAATTTTCATCTCCGAAACTTTTTAAAACTTCAAGCTTGGTTTGTGTCAGAATAGGTGTTGTGGTTTTGATTCTTTTTGCATGTTCTGGTGCTTCGTCAAGGATATTATGGATTTCCCCAAATCCGGTGTTTAAGCTCATAACTATTTTTTCTCTTAAAGAGTCTATAGGAGGGTTTGTAACCTGAGCGAATTTTTGTCTGAAAAAGTCATTAAAACTTCTGTAAGGATAATCGCTAAAACATGCTAAAGGAGTGTCGTCTCCCATGCTTCCGGTAGGCTCTTTCGCATCCGTTATCATAGGTTTTATTATTTCGTTTATTACCTCTTTTGTAATACCTGCGTATCGTTGTTTATGTATTAAATCTTCAATTTCTATTTTTTCATTTATTGCGTAAGGATTGTCTATATATTCCTGAAGATATATCATATTTTCATTTAACCATTTTGTATAAGGGTTGCTTGATTTTAAGTAACTGTCTATATCTTTATTTTTTAGCACAACTCCGAATTTCGTATCGACTCCTATCATCTGGCCGGACTGGAGTTTTCCTCTCTCAAGCACTTCATCTCCGTCTGCGATATCCAAAACCCCGTATTCGCTGGCTATTAAGATTTTTCCGTTTTTGGTAATAACATATTTTGCCGGTCTAAGTCCGTTTCTATCAAGGACTACGGCGATATATCTTCCATCACTGACGCTTACGGCCGCAGGTCCGTCCCATGCTTCGAATCTGGTTGAAAAATATTCGTAAAACGCTTTTAATTCGCTGTCAAGATAAGGCGCGTTTTGCCATGGCATAGGAATAAGTGCTCTTATAGCTTTAAAAAAGTCCATGCCGTTCATAATTAAAAATTCTATCATCCTGTCAAGAGAGCTTGAATCGCTTTCGTCAAATCTTACTATAGGAAGAAGTCTTTTAAGCTCTTCTTGCGAAAATACCGGAGATTTTATAGATTCGCTTTTAATAAGTGAATTTATTCTGTTTGCCTGAATGGAGTTAATTTCTCCGTTATGTGCTATAAATCTGAAAGGTTGTGCAAGTCTCCATTCAGGAAGCGTGTTTGTAGAAAATCTTTGATGAAACAGGGCAAAATAGACTTTAAAATCCGGGTCTTTTAAATCCGGATAAAACTCTTTTATATGATTAGGCATTAACAGCCCTTTATAGGCTATTTTTTTTGAACTGAAAGTTGGAATATAAAAATCTTTATCTTCAATTGCGTTTTCTATCTCTTTTCTGGTCAGATATAAAAGTTCTTCAAATCTTTTAGTGGCTATAATAGAATTTGGGACTATAAAAACATGATAAATCTTAGGAAGCGTTTTAAGTGCGAGTTCTCCTAACGCTTCCGTGTTTATAGGTACTTTTCTCCATAACATTACTTTTAAATCGTTTTTCTCACAAAATTCTTCCACTGTTTCTTTATGTTTTTCGTTTTTTAAGAAAATAACTCCAACGCCGAAAATATCAGGCAAATCAATACCTTGTTCGTTTGCCTTTTTTTTGAAAAATTCTTTTGGCATTGAAAATAAAAGTCCGCTCCCATCGCCCGATTTTCCATCAGCCGCAATAGCTCCTCGGTGCATCATTCTCTCAAGAGCGGTTAGCGCTTCATCAACCATTGAATGAGTGGCTCGTCCTTTAATGTCCGCAATTACACCAAATCCGCAGTTATCTTTAAATTCTAACATTTTTGACATATTCTTCCTTTAAGAGGTTATTAATCCAATTTTAATAATTTTCAAATTATAGCAAAAAAAACTTAATGTTAAATTCAGGGCTGTTTCATACTGAAAAAATGTAAATAACGAAAAAATAAAAATATGACAGCGTTGCGGATTTTAACGAAAATTTTGCCCTAAAAAAAGTGCGTTTACCCGTTAGCACTTTTTAGCAAAATTTGAGTGATGCGTAAGCAAAAAGGAGCTCGAAGCTGTCATATTTTTATCTTTGTAGTTTAGCATAAAACAACCCTAATGTTAAATTTCGATATAATTTCTTTTATGAGAGGATTTGTTTTAAATACGGTAAGAGTAAGGGATGAGGACTTAATAGTCAGGATATTGACGCCTCGGGAGGTTTTAACGCTGTATAGGTTTTATGGTGCTAGACATTCTTATATAAATGTTGGGTATCATATAGATTTTATTGTCGAAGAGAGTCCTAAAGCCACTATAAAAAGGCTTAGAAACGTTACTCAGTTACCGTTTGATTTTATGTTTGATTTGCAAAAAATGCTGGATTTTAAGTCTTTTGTTATATTGATGGCAAATCATTTAAGGGATGTAAGCCGTATTGACGGATTTTATTATGAATTATTAAAGGAAATAAGCAAAAAAATTTCCAAAAGAGAATCAAAAAGACTTCTTATAGAAAGTTACATAAAGCTTTTGGAAAAAGAGGGAAGGCTTCATAAAGAGAACGTCTGTTTTTTATGTGAAGAGAAAATTAAAGATAAAATAGCCCTTGCAAGAGCGTTTTTGCCTTCTCATGAAAAATGTGTTATGAGCGAAGGGTTTGAAAAAGAAAAATTAAATCTGCTTTTTAACGAAAAAAAAACTCTTTTGTTTGATGATTTTGAAATAGAAAGATTGTGGAAGATTATAAATTTAGGGTTTTAAAAGGAGACGTATGAAAAAGGTGCTTATAGTAGGAGCCGGGATTATAGGAATGACGCTTGCTTATGAATGGATAAAAAGAAATTCTAATGATAAGATTGTAATAATAGATAAAGAACCTCACGAAGCCTTTCACGCAAGCGGTAAAAACAGCGGGGTTTTGCATGCGGGGTTTTATTATACTTCCGATTCTCTAAAAGCTAAACTAACGGCTGATGGCAATAGGCGTATGAAAGAATTTTGTTATAAAAACGGTATTTTCGTTAATGAAACAGGAAAGCTTGTAGTAGCGAAAAATGAAGATGAGGTTCAAACTCTTTTTGAACTTGAAAAACGAAGTAAAGCCAATAGTGCAGGAGCTTATATTATTACAGAAGATGATGCAAAGAAGATAGACCCTAACGCAAAAACATATAAATACGCCCTTTATTCTCCGAATACTGCGACGGTAAACCCAAGAGAAGTTTGCAAAGTATTAAAAGAAAACCTTGAAAATAAAGGTGTGGAGTTTACTTTTAATACTCCTTTTGAAAAATATAATAAGAGCTATGATTTTTTAATAAACGCCGCCGGGCTTTATGCAGATAAAATTGCCCATAAGTTTGGAGTGGGATTAAAATATACAATGCTTCCCTTTAAAGGGCTTTATAGAAAATATCTAGGTCCCGATAAGATAAAAACGCAAATTTACCCCGTGCCTAATATAAAAAATCCGTTTTTGGGAGTCCATTTTACTCTTATGGCCGATAGTAGCATAAAAATAGGCCCTACTGCTATTCCGGCTTTTTGGAGGGAAAATTATACGGGGTTTGAAAGATTTAATTTTTGGGAGTTTTTAGAGATTATTTCTCTTGAAGCTAAATTATTCTTTACAAACGCTTTTGGATTTAGGGATTTGGCTTTTTATGAGATGAGATATTATATTCCAAAGAATCTTATAAACGAAGCCAAAAAACTGGTTCATAACTTAAGAGGAGATTTTAAACCTATGACTCCCGGAATAAGAGCTCAGCTTCTTGATACTCAAACGCTTGAACTGGTTATGGATTTTCTTGTAGAAAAAAAAGAAAACCAAATACATGTTCTTAACGCGGTGAGTCCGGCTTTTACGGCTAGTTTTGCGTTTGCAGAATATATTTTAAAGGATTTTGATGAAAACGGCGATTTTAGTAAAAAACAATGAGCTTGCCGGTTATCCGGCAGATTTATTGATTGAAAATAAAGTAATTAAAAGTTTTAATATAGAGTTTGAATGTGAGAAATTAGGTGTTAAAATGATTGTGGGTAAAAGTTTACCGAGTGTTTTGATTAAAAAATTGAGAGATAAAGGGATTTTATTTTTAAAAATAGAAAATATAGAAGCCCTTAAAGGTCTTGATTTAGATGTTTCTTTTTTTAACGAATCAAAAATAAAAAGGGGAGCGGGTTGTCAAAGTAGATTTTTTATCTGATAATAATAGTTTTAATCTCCGTCATTTCTTCGATTGCGTATTTAGCCCCTTCTCTTCCAATTCCAGATAACTTAACCCCTCCGTATGGCTGGATATCAAATCTTAACGTTGGAATATCGTTTATAATAACTCCTCCGGCTTCAAAATCGTCAATTGCTCTATTCATCAAATCTATTCTATTGCTAAACATCGAGTATTGAAGCCCGTAAGGGGAATTGTTTATCTTCTCAACCGCTTCATCGTAGCTTTTTACTTTTACAAGACTAACAATCGGGGCAAATACTTCTTCGCATACGATTTTCATATCGTCGGTTACGTCGGCCAGGATGGTAGGATATAATATATTTCCTTCCCTTTTACCTCCGGATATTATTCTGGCCCCTTCTTTTACGGCAGATTTTATCCAGTTTTCGGCTCTGATTGCGGCTTCTTCGCTGATTAACGGTCCCATAAAGGTATCTTCATCAAAAGGATTTCCTATTTTGAGTTTAGAAGATTCCTCTCCGAGTTTATTTGCGAATTCTTCATACACTTTTTCATCTACATATATTCTTTGAAGGGAAATGCATACTTGACCTGAATTTGCGAATGCTCCAACAGCGCATCTTTTAGCCGCCCAGTCCAAATCGGCCGTGCTTTCCACAAAAGTTGCGGCGTTTCCTCCAAGTTCGAGTGCTACTTTTTTAATTCCCGCATTTTGAGTGATTATTTTTCCTACAGGTACGCTTCCGGTGAAGCTTATGACTCTTGGAACTTGGCTTTTTACAAGCGTGCTTCCTACATCCGCGTCTCCGTAAACTACGCTTAGGGCGTTTTTAATCGCATATTCACTTTCAATAAAAAGCTTTGCAAACGCATACGCCGTATAAGGAGCTTCAGGAGTTGGTTTTAAAACTACGCTGTTTCCGGAAATAATGGCCGGGGCAATTTTATGGGCTACAAGATTTAAAGGAAAATTAAAAGGCGTAATAGCTACAACCACTCCAGCAGGCACTCTTTTATAAAATGATGTTGTTTTTGCTCCGCTTGGGGTTGCGTCTGTGGGAATTGTTTCTCCTAAAATATGATACCCTTCGGCCGCGCAGATTCTTAAATTTTCTATACATCTTTGGACTTCCACTCTTGATTGGGAAATAGGTTTTGCCACTTCTAAAGTTATATATTTTGCAAACTCTTCTTTTTGTTCTTCAAGTCTGTTTGCCACGTCGTTTATCCAGTTAATTCTTTGATGAAGAGGGGATTTTTTTGTATTTTTAAATGCTTCTTTTGCTGTTTCAAGTGCTTTTTTTGCGTCTTGAGGCGTACATTTTACAAATTTTGTAGCAGGTTTTTTGGTATAAGGGTTTATGATTTCTTTAACTTCTCCGTCTTCTTCTGTTGAACCTATCAGTTTTTTTGCAATTAGTTCGTTGCTTTCTATTTTTTTAATACCGAAAATTTCCAAAAATTTTTCAGGAATAATTCCCATTTTGTCTCCTTAAAAGCTTTTTATAGTAATGATAACAAATTTTTGATAAAATTCTTTAAAAAAAGGATAATTATTATGAATAAGGCGAAATATATATGGATGGACGGGAATTTTGTTCCATGGGATGAGGCTAAAATTCATGTCTTAACTCATACGCTTCACTACGGAAACGGAGTTTTTGAAGGTACGAGGGCTTATCAGACGGAAGACGGACTGGCTATTTTCAGACTCCAGGACCATACTAAAAGACTTCTTAATTCCGCTAAAATAGTAAAAATAGACGTGCCTTTTTCTCAGGAAGAACTCGAAGTTGCCCAAATCGAACTGCTTAGAAAAAACGATTTTAAAGGAAATGTTTATATAAGACCTCTTATTTATTTAGGATACGGTAAAATGGGGCTTTATCATATAGGAGCGCCCGTTCATGTAGCGATTGCCGCATGGGAATGGGGAGCTTATCTTGGAGAAGAGGGGCTTGAAAAAGGAATCAGGGTAAAAATCTCTTCAATAATCAGAAACCCTGTAAAATCCACTTTTGGAAAAGCAAAAGCGGTGGCCAATTATTTAAACTCTCAAATGGCAAAATATGAAGCGGTTGAATGTGGGTATGAAGAGGCTTTAATGCTTGATGATGAAGGATTTGTGGCTGAAGGGAGCGGGGAGTGTTTCTTTATTGTAAGGGACGGTGTGTTAATTACCCCTCCAAACGATAATTCTCTTGAATCAATTACCCAAGCCACTGTTTTAGAAATAGCAAAAGAGATGGATATTCCTATTGAGAGAAGAAGAATTACAAGAGATGAGGTTTATATAGCAGATGAAGCTTTCTTTACGGGGACCGCTGCAGAGGTTACTCCAGTAAGAGAAGTCGACGGCAGAATTATAGGGGATGGAAAAAGAGGACCTATAACAAAAGAGCTTCAAGAAGCTTATTTTGATGTCGTTTACGGAAGAGATAAAAACTATAAACACTATTTAACATATATTTAATTATAACCAGACATTATTAGTCTAAAAAAGGAAAGCTATGCCGGCAGATTTAAACGGATGGGTAAATAATAACAAAAAAGAAGATAAGCCCAAGTTTGAACCCCCGAAGTTCGAACCCCCTAACTTTATAAAAAACGGAGGCAATACGTTAATAGCGATAGGCGTTATTGTTTTGTTTTTGTTTTTGCTAAAACCATGGGTTATTATTAACGAGGGTGAGGTCGGAATTTTATCAACTACCGGAAAATTCAGCGAAAGGCCTCTTAATCCAGGACTTCATTTTTATTTTCCACTGGTGCAGAAAGTAATAGTTATTGATACGAAAGTTCATATGATAAGTTACAAAAGAAATCCTGAAATGGGTACTATGCCCGACAGATACGGTACTATAAAAATTTATCCGGCTATTAACGTTTTAGACGCAAGGGGGCTTCCCATTACAGTGGAATTGTCTGTCAGTTACAGATTAAATCCAAAAGAAGCCGCTTATGTGGTTAAAACATACGGACTTAACTGGGAGGATAAAATAGTAAATCCGATTGTAAGGGATGTTGTTAGAAATGTAATAGGAAAATATCCGGCTGAAGAACTTCCTGTCAGAAGAAACGAAATAGCCGCCCGTATAGAAAGCCAGATAAGAGAGCAGCTTGATAAAATACCTAACAGACCGGTTATTTTCGAGAGTTTTCAGCTAAGGGATATAATTCTTCCTGAAAACATTAAAAGACAGATTGAAAGAGTCCAGATAGCAAAACAAGAGGCTGAAAGGGCAAAATACGAAGTGTTAAGAGCAAAACAAGAAGCTGAAAAAAAAGCCGCTATTGCCAGAGGTATTGCCGAAGCTAAAAAAATAGAGGCAAAAGGTAAAGCAGAAGCCAGGCTTATAGAGGCAAAAGCCGAAGCTATGGCCAATAAAGAGATATCCAACTCCCTTGATAAAAAACTTTTACAGCTAAAACAGATTGAAGTTCAGGGTAAATTTAACGAAGCTCTAAAAAACAATCCTAATGCAAAAATTTTCTTAACTCCCGGAGGTGCCGTGCCTAACTTGTGGATGAACGTAAACGATGAAAAAAAAGTAATAAGCACTAAAGTCCAAAGGTAAAGATATGGTTGATTTTTCTAAAAACAACGGGCTTGTGCCCGTAATCGTTCAGGATATTGATACTAATGAAGTGTTAATGCTTGCTTATATGAATGAAGAGGCTCTTAAAAAGACTCAAGAGAGCGGATATGCCCACTATTTTTCAAGAAGCAGAAATAAGCTGTGGAAAAAGGGGGAGAGCAGCGGAAACGTTCAAGAAGTTAAAGAAATTTTAGTAGACTGCGACAACGATACAGTTTTGCTTAAAGTAAAACAAAAAGGTCCAGCCTGTCATACAGGAAGAAAATCGTGTTTTTTTACAAATCTTAAAACAGGCGAAATTACTATGGACAAAGAAGAAGAAATTGAGTATAATTTCATAGATAAGCTTTATCATACACTGCTTGATAGAAAAAAAGCCGATCCTAAAACTTCATATGTTTCTTCGCTTTATAATAAAGGTGAAAATTCAATCCTTAAAAAAGTGGCCGAAGAAGCGGCGGAGTTTTGTTTTGCGGTTAAAGATAACGATAAAAAAGAGATTATCTACGAAGCCGCCGATTTAGCCTTTCATACGTTAATAGCTCTTGCTCTAAAAAATATTCATCCTGAGTCGATATTAGAAGAGCTTAAAAGACGTGAAGGTGTCAGCGGAATAGAAGAGAAAAAAAGTAGGAAGAAATGAGAATTCCTTATTTTACTTTTTTACATTTGCTGGATATAGCCTTTTTTTTAATTTTATTTATATTTTTAACGTTTATTTCTGTCAAAGCGGCAAAAAACAGTACAAAGCTACTTTTGAGTATGGTATTTGCTTCTTTTTTAGTGACTTCTTTTGGAGCTGTTTTAGGACTTATTGTTTTAGAAAAATATACTAAAAAGGCCAAACTGCTAGAAGTCAAGCAAAGAAGAGTGCTTATCAATGAGACGTTAGTCTTAAAAGGTAGAGTTAAAAATATAGGTAAGTTTAAAATTAATTACTGTAAGCTTGAAATAAAGCTTGTAAATAACGGATGGGGCGGAGGATTTAAAAAAGGACAGCTTTTTAAATCCGGAGGTTTTGAGCTTTTTGGAAGTAAAAACAAAGAACAAAAAAGACCGAATGTGGTAAAAGTCACCAGATATATAATTACGAACGGGTTATTGCCGGGAGAGATTAAAAACTTTTCGGTTGTTATACCTTATCCTCCTTATTTTAAAAATACTTACCTCAATTATAAGCTTTACTGCCATTAATTAAACAAATAAAAATATTAACTAAGGAAAAAAATGACATTTAACGATTTTAATTTAAAAAAAGAACTTTTAAAAAGACTTGAAGAGATAGGTTTTGAAAAACCAAGTCCCATTCAGGAAAAAGCTATTCCCGTAATTTTAGAAGGGCGCGACGTAGTAGCACAGGCTCAAACTGGAACCGGAAAAACCGCAGCGTTTGGACTTCCGATTCTTTCTAAAATGAAAAAGGGAGAAAAAGCGCTTGTAATTACACCTACCCGTGAACTAGCCATTCAGGTAAGCGAAGAGATTTTTAGATTTGGGAAATATTTAGGGATTC
>Ga0256836_1000468_pt1 | contig 21171 bp, 19 predicted proteins | sample 4561380metaG_FD_185974 | JGI IMG/M metagenome (GOLD analysis project Ga0256836, IMG submission 185974) | Hydrothermal vent microbial communities from Guaymas Basin, Mexico - 4561-380 | ecosystem: Environmental > Aquatic > Marine > Hydrothermal vents | place: Mexico: Guaymas Basin | collected...
CTTCGATAGATGCTCTAGCATCAGCGATAGCATGTTTAATAGCTTGGAATCCATAATCAGTATCTTCTGCTAATGATTTAATAGCAGATACGTCTGAATGTGTAGCCGCTAATTCATCAAAGATAGCTGCTAATCCTTTACCAGCTGTAGGGCACGCACTTCCATCTTCAAGAGTACTGTCACCGTTGATCAAGTGTTCAATGTCTTTACCGATTTTAGTTAATGCTTCAAGTCCAGTTGATCCGTCAGCAAGTTGTTCGTTAAGTGATTTAACGAATTCCATAATACTGTCAACTGGTCCTCCACCGTATGTTACAGATTTAACCGTACCAGTTGTCTCGTTACCGTCTTGATCTTTAAGTGTTTCACCAGTAGCGAATTCACCTTTTACACTATCAAGAACGATGTTAGTTACGTCATTAGTGCTATCATACGCAACGCTTACTACTTTACCTAACGCAGCGCTGCTAGTACCTGTTACAACGTCACCTTTTTGGATAACATCAGTATTGTCACCAGACAATACTAAGCTAGCTGTTACGTCATCTACTAACTCTCTTAAGTATTCTAAAGTAGATTGTACAGTGTTAACTTGGTTAACGATATTGTTAACAGCTTCTTCGTCTAATGTATCTACTTGTGCTTTTATTTCGTCGATTTCAGCTTTAAGTTCATTTAACATATGTTGGATATCATCTACGTCTGCTTCTTCGATAGTAACAGGGAATGCTACGTTTTGCATACCTTCTTTATAGTTAGAAACTACAAGTGTATAATCACCTACTTCATTAATAGTTATAGGCGCTCTGTAAATACCTGTTTTACCAGATTTCTCTACTGCGTCGCCGTTAGTAACAGCAGTTACTAATGGTTTAGCAAGTGTGATAACGTTATTAGCAGTATCTACTTCGTTAATGTAGTAATAGTTACCGTTGATAACAACTACGTCACCTTCTGCAAATCCAGATGCATCAGTTACAGGAACTTTAGTGCTTCCTAATGCTACATCCGCACTAGCAGTAGTACTAAATGGTTGTATAGCTTTTTCAATTTCATGGAACGTAGTATCTACGTCAGTAGCCTCTCCAGTATCATCTCTGATAACTTGTACTTTAAACCCTTCAGGTTTACCGATTAAGTCTTTATTTGTATCAATTTTTACATAAAATGGAACACCAGCTTTTTTAACAGCTCCCATATTCTCCTCCTAGTAGTAATTTAATGTAACAGATTGAGGACGTTGTAACGTCCTCAACCTATAAATAATAAAAGCTAACACGCTAAATAAGTACTGACCAACCAGTATTTGTTTGGATAAGGTTAACTCCTTCTTCAACGTCAGTAAGCAAGTTAGCATACATAGTTTCAATATCCATAGATTTAACTTCTATAGCCTCACTATGTTGTATACCATATTTACTATCTTTAGCCTGTATAACGAATACTCCTGTTTTAGTTAGGAATAAATTAACATAGTAAAGACCCATATTACCTACTCTAACCACATCAGTATTAGCTGCTATATCGGTAACTAATGGTCTATGTAGCTTGATCCTGAAGGTATCATCAGTTCCATCACCGTCTGTATCTTCAGACATAATATCTATAACTCTATATATCTCACCATCTATAGATACTCTGTCTGCTTTGTTAAGACCAGTTACTGATTCTACCTGTACTATGTCACTATCTTTAGGTGTATCCGTTACTACTTTAGTAGAAAAATCTTCTACAGGTTCTACGGATTCTTTCATAGGTATATCTTTTAATACATATGTGTTGCTGGTTTGATCGAATATATCTACTTTAAAGTTAGCACCATAATAATTATACGCCGATAACCCTACTAGCTCGTTTTTACCTTTAACTAGAATACCTTTCATTATGACTCCTTTTACTTAAATATTAGAATAATCCATGATCAGGGAATAAGAAAAATACTTCATTACTAATAACTCTACTTGTTTCACATGCAGCCGTGTCTGAAATAGTTATATCGAATTCTTTTTCTGCTGCAGTACTATCTCCATAGTCATCTGTAGAGATTAGAACCATTTTATAATGTCCTGCAGCATCAAACGTTATGTCTATAGAACCATCTTTATCCGTAGTATAACTCCATACTTCTGACCATTTACTACTAAACGGTAGTAATAAATATAGTTTCCACGTATACTTAACTATCTCACCGTCTTTATCTGTACAGTGTGGTATAACTCTTATAGCTTTGTTAGAGAGCATGATTAGCTCAAAACTAGTTACTGGTAACCAGTTAGTAATGGTTAATTCAAAATCTTTAACTAAATTGTTTTTCTCATAACCGTCACACCAAGTAACATCTTGCTCTGCAAAATGTCTCTGCAATACTTTAATTTCTTTACTATATTCGTATTTAAGGTTTATAGTTTCTTCACCATTGTTAGTATCGCCGCATTTTTCAGCATTAGTACCTGAATGTTCGGTTTCTACGTCTTCAGAACTGATAAGCGTACCGTCGTCTCTATTTTTTATTATCCATCTATAGATTAAATCTACTATAGTATCGTCAACATCAACGATATTAGCTTTAACAGTTACAGTATCGCCTACTCTAACTGGTACATCGATACCGTTAGGATCGAATGTACATGCTAGAACAGGAGGGTTATATTTAATACGTATGTTAAACTCTCTAGTAGCTTCTAAACCATATTTATTAACAGCTCTTACTATAGGAGTATAATCACCTATCTCTGTAAAAACATGAGATGCAGTGTTTTCATAACCATCAACGGCATCATGATCGTCTCTCCAGTCTATATCCATATTTAAGTATTCTTTATACTCGTTACTAACATCGGAGTCTAAGAAAATATATTCGTTAGTATCTGGATCGTATGCTATATTAGTACGCATCATAACGCTATCGAACAATAACTCGCTACCATAAAACCTAGTATGTCTATGAAGCACTCCGTTATAATACCATGCATATGTATCTTCCGTATAGTTGTAGAACCTTACTCTAGCATTGCGTCTAGCTTCAGTAACTAACGATCCTGATACTACAGGAGGTTGTTTAGGCTTGAGTTGAACGTCAGTAACATATACGGATTTAGAACCGTCATGAGTTATAACGATATAAGCGAATCTTTCTTTTAGATTACTTCTATCACCAGTTTCGTATCCTGGTTTATCTTGCCAAAAACATATAACCACATGTTCGCCTTCTTTAAGCTCACCGTCTTGCGTAAGCCCATCACTATCACCTGCATTAAAGTTATATTGTCCGTCTTCAGTCTGTTTTACTTTAGTCCATACTCCATGCTCTGGATAGTATGCCTGATAATAACAATCTATAACGTTATCGTTCTCATCGACGACTTTATTACACGTGAACGTAATATTTAACGCCATCTTAACATCCTTTTAGTTTATTTTTATTTATATCGTTCTCTAACTTTATCAATCGTTCTGTTAATTTCGCTATATCTTTCTTTAACTCAGTTAGTTCTTCTACAAAAAGGTCTTCTGTTTCTAAAGTAGTATTTAATATGGATCTATGACATTCAACTTTTTCTTTTAAACGTTTGATTTCTTTATTTAATTCTTCCGTTAGATCGGATTTACATTTTTTTATCTCATCCCCTACGATTAAACCAACTACATATAGAATATCTGCTAGTTTATTTTCTAAGCAGCTATGATCGTTGGATGTTTTTCCTTTAAACATGGTCTTTATTTTCCTACATGCCTCTCTTATACGTATCATAACCGATCCTTCATAGGTCTCTGTCTACTTTCTGATTAAGACCTTCCCTAAATGCGATTTTTAACCTATCTACGTTAATACCGTTACATACTGCTTTAATTGCTTTATCTTCGGCTTCAGCTATTACTTTTTTAAAACTATTACGTGCTAGATCGTCTATCTCTTTCTCCAGTTTTTGGATTCTTTCACTTATCCTATTTTCTATATTCTTGTCTATGATTTCATTGTTGTTGATGATTTCTAGTACCTTTTCAATTTCACCTCTAACATATCTGTTAACCTCTACTCCTATAGCGCTAAATAAGTTATCTAGTTTTCTCTCTATACATCCATGGTTAATAATATCAGCACCGATATTAACATTAATCTTACCCATATTTACCTCCTTTATTAGTTATATCATAACGTTCCAGTCTCTAGGATTTATGTTATCTAGTTTGTTAAGTATTAAGTCTAATTTCTCATTGATGTTTGAATCATTCGTATTATTATCATTGTTACATAATTTTAACACAAGTTCTTCATATCGTTTAGTTTCTAAATAGTATATCGATGACGTTTCTTCATGGGTTATTTTAACAGTATAAGCGTCATAAGACGTAGTACCCTTACTGGTTATTTTCTTAAATGGAACGTATACGTTACAGACACCGTTATCGTCTGTTTTTGTTTTAAAGATAAGATCTTCGTTATTATAAAACTCTACTGTAGTATCAGGTAGCAAACATCCATCTTCGTTAACTACCTTTATAGTAAACTCATATCCTATTTCAACCGTAGTCTTATCGTCTCTAAAATAACAATCATATCCATTAAGTATATTACAGTTAATGAGTTTCATAGTACCTGATGATGGGTTGTTAGATACGTTAGGTTCACAGAAGACTAACTGATCATAACCGTTAAACGCACCTCCTTTTATAACTAAACCTGGGCTATATTTAGGATTGAAATACAGAGCAGCTCTAGTGTTATACGGTACGTAAAGCCTACTGTTTAACGTATCATTATCTTCAAATAACTTAATCTTACCTCTTAGAGTTATGATACCATATCTTCCATGAGACGTTTCAAACCTGTTTTTATACATAATAGATCTTTTACCTTCTATCCTCCCAAATCCAAGGATATTGTTACCTATTAATTCTACTACTTGATCAGGTCCTCCAAAAAATCCCCAGAACCCCCATATCTTTAAAGTACTACCGTATATATAAATGTTACCTGATTGAGTCTGCTCATTTACTATATCAGAACATCCAAACCCATATGCTAAACTAACATTAGGCATAGATATAAAGCTACCATCTGAAGTACTTAAGGTATCCCTATTTAAAGTACCTGATATAAAATCTGCATTACGGTATATTTGAAATTCTTCACCGGTTATAAGGATAGATTCGTTCTTGGTTATCAGAGCTGTTTTAGTTTTACCATCTCCTAGTTTTATAGAAGCGTCTATCCTGTAAAAGTTATCTAACCTCTTCACTATCCCGGTATGTTTTAACTGTTCGTATATGTCTTTAAACGTATACGTTCCGTCTCTTATCTTAATGTAAGTTCCATCGTAAGATATCATTATTTACTCCTATTGATATATGATACCATAGGCAATGAAGGTTTTATTATACATTTTAGACAATTGCTTGTATAGAGATACGATATTTTTAACGTCATCGATATAATTGTCTACTGAGACTAATACTATCTTTTTAGCTAATAGATCTTCTAATGCATCGATAGTATATGGCGTACCTGGTTTAAATTTAGTTATCTCATCACTATACCGGTTAATATAGTCTTCGATCTCTTTTATGGTATGTTCGTAGAAAACTAACACAGTATCTTTATTAATATTGTATAGTTGGTTAAAATACTGATCTAGGTCTATGATTTCTTTACATCTAGTTTTCCTATCATATATGTAACGTATACACCCTACCATAGCATCCCTTTAGAAGAGTATCTCAATTTAGTTACTACAATATACGTATAAAGTAAAGAACCATAGGTAGGAAGCCTACCTATGGTTGTATTATAGAGATCCGTCGCTTGAAGTATCAGATTTTTCTTCAGTGATTCCTTTATTAGTAGAACAATCAGTAGGTTTGTATGTTCCATCTTTAACTGCTTGAGCACCTCTTTGAAGTCCTAATCTAAATAGTTCTGCTAGATCAGCACAACTGATAGATTCGATTTCAGATCTGTCAACTTTAGCATCTAACTCAGCATGAAGTTCTGCTTTGTCAGATTCATATGTAGTCTGATCTACTTTTTTATCGATGGCTTCTTTGTTAGCATCTATTTGTGTTTGTAGTTTATCAGATGCTTTTTGGATCTCAGATGCTGTTTTAGCAGATGACCATACTTTAGCATCAGATGTTACTGTGTCATCAATAGTTGGTCTATCGTTGATTTGCGCTTGTAGATCTGTTTTAATTTGTTCAATTTTAGCACTGCTGTATGTAGTTGTTTCAGATGGATTATGATCATCTATAACAGCACCTGGAGCAGGCATTTCTACGTATTCAACTTTACCTGTTTCTACGTTGTATGCTAGTACTTTTCCATTACCGATATTTGATTCATCTACTTCTTTAGAACCTACGTTACCTGCTTTATTTAACGCTGCAGTACTCTTTTCTAGTGCTTCTTCTGCTTTAGCTTTAGCTTCATCTGCTTTAGTTTTAGCATCATTAGCAGTTTGTTCTACAGCATCGATTCTTGTGTTAAGTTCGTCTTTAGCTTTTTTAATTTTGTTATCTACAGAACCTTCTACTGTTTCGTCTGCGTTAAGTGTTTCAATAGCTTTAGCATTAGCATCTACTTGTTGTTCTAGAGCTAATAACTGATCTTTAACTTCAGCGATAGCTTTGCTGTTGTCAGACAAGATTTTGATAATGTTTTCAACACTATACTCGTCATCAGTGTCACCATCTAATACTCTAGAGATAGTGTTGATTCTTTCTCTTAATTCGTTTACATCAACGTTCTCTAGTGCTAATATCTCGTTGATTTGTTGTTGAACGAACGCACCTACTTCATAACCGAATTTTTCAGAAATAGCTTCTAATAGAAGTTTAATAGCGTTAGTTCCTTCAGCCATGTCACATCCTTTATGTTGGTTTAATAGTACTGAGGGTATCGTCGTATACCCTCAGTATATTAACTGTCTATTTAGCGTTGATCTTAAAATATTTGGTCTGTTGATTATGTTCCTCTCCATAATCCACAGTTATCTTAAGTACATATTTATCTATATCTGAACGCCATGTATCTGACGAGATAGTAAAAGATAACGTACTTGATGTACCTGTTAATATCTTATAAGATTCATCGCCTATCACTCCGTATAGTTCATAGGTTAAACTATTGAACCCATCTATAGGATTAAGTTCTATAGTAAGATCAGATGTTTTAGACACTGGATCAGGTATAGGTTCTGTAAGGTTGATTAAGTTAGCTTTAGGTACTAGAAATACTAAAGAACCTGGTTGGCTACTATCACCGCTATCTGAATGATGTATAGCGGTAACTACATATGTTTTACCATCATCAAGTACCGCTTCATCTAGATACATAGCAGTTAAGTTATCAGTATCTCTAGACGATATAAAATATACTTTACCATTAAGATCTTTTATAACCCATGTAGTTGATTCATGGCTAGCATTAGTAGATGATGTGTATTCTGATGTTACGAACTTAATGAAACCGTTAGGTACATTAGTTATATCATGGTCTTTTATTTGTATCTCAGGTATCGATATGGTAGATGGTAGTTTAACGTCTATATTAGATTTATCTACTAGTTGTTTTGGTTTTACTATGTCGGTATCGGACCATTCAGTAGTGAATTTGTTAAAGTTAATACGTGCTTGTGCACGGTATTCTTTGTTAGGGTCTAACGATACGTTAGCTACTATAATGGTTTTATTAACAGTATCATTCATAGAGGACCATACAATGTTATCTTCATCGTCTAGTATACGCCAGTCAGTGGACTCATGTGTTAGTCCAGGCGTAAGTACTGGCGGTGTTATGATAAGAGTTATCATATCCGTCTCCTTATACAGATAAAATATTCAGTTAATGACGGGTTAAGATAAATAGTTAGCAGGGCGTAACCCTACTAACTACCTTCTTTTTTATATAAATCTGCTACAAACTTAGTTATATACTGGCTATGAGAAATAGCGAATGAGATATTTAATTCTTTGCTAGGTTCAATTTCTGTGTCTAATAATTTTTCAGAACAATCAGATACTAATGTCGGTGCGACATCTACACCGTTCACTGTTAACCCGATTGGTTCCGCTAGTAAATTAGGTAACGTATCAATTGTCTTATTAAGCGTAACCTCTGCATATTTAACACTTATTTTATACGTACCGATACTCGCTATATCTGATTCACTTATACTAGTATCCGTAAACGATTGCCTGTTATTGTTATCCCCTAAACCTAGCTGACCGTAATAATTACCACCTGTTGCCAATAGTTTACCATCCGGTCCAATTATAACCGAATAATCGGCACCGCAATCCACGAATTTAACATCTCTCATACCTGTATCTGTAAATTCAGATACATTATCAGTATGACCTAGTCCTAGTTGACCGTATTGATTATTACCAGTAGCCATTAACTTACCATCAGATGTAACTATTAACACATGTCCGTCTCCTGTCCCTATTAATCTAGGATCTCTCATACCAGTATCTGTAAATTCAGATACATTATCAGTATGTCCTAGACCTAATTGACCGTATTGATTATTACCAGTAGCCATTAACTTACCATCAGATGTGACAATATAGCTGAATTCCCATCCATTTTTCACCATCTTAGGATCTCTTATACCTGTATCTGTGAAGGTATTTCTGTTAGTAGTATCTCCTAGACCTAGTTGACCGAAATTGTTACGTCCTGCGGCCATTAATTTACCATCAGATGTGACGATATGTACAAAAGCACCCCCTGGCTCTACTACTTTAGGATCTCTTATACCTGTATCTGTAAATGTATGTCTCTCAGTAGTATCTCCTAGACCTAGTTGACCTTCATAGTTGCGTCCTGCTACTAATAATTTACCATCAGATGTAACAACATAAACCGATGCGCCTCTACTAGCTACCATCTTAGGATCTCTTATACCTGTGTCTGAGAAGGTATTTCTACTAGTAGTATCACCTAGACCTAATTGACCATAATCATTGTTACCTGTTGCTAATAATCTACCATCGGATGTAACAATATACGCTTGCATGTTACCAGGTTCTATCATCTTAGGATCTCTTATACCTGTATCTGAAAAGGTATTTCTATTTTCATTATCACCTAGACCTAATTGACCGTATTGATTATCGCCTGTTACTAATAGTTTGCCATCAGATGTGACTAGATATATGAAATGATCGCCACACGCTACCATCTTAGACTCTATTTCCTGTATAACCTCACCTTCCTCGTTAACCACCTGTACAGTAAATAATTCACCGTTTTCACTAACTAGCTTCATACCAGGTTTAACATCTCCATAATTCTTTATTCTAATAGATGTTGTTGTTGAATCAGGTAACAGTCTATTATTCAGATATCCATTAATAACTGGATTCTTAATCTCTATCCAAGGTGTTTCATCTGCCCCTTGATATATAGTAGGTAATGCTAATTTAGTTCTTATCGGATAAACTGCGTTAGGTACAGTGGTTAACTCTGTCTCAGGCGTTACACTATATTCGGTATTGTATACTCTTATAATAGGTTGTTTAATGTCTTGATTAGTGTCTGTAAAAGCATATCTATCAGTAGTATCAGTTAGTCCTAATTCACCGTTGTCATTTTCACCAGTAGCCATCAACTTACCATCAGATGTAACTATGAATGTATGAAGTCCTCCACATACTACAGTCCTAGGATCTCTTATACCTGTGTCTGTAAATGTATGTCTATCAGTAGTATCACCTAGACCTAGTTGACCATAACCATTACATCCAGTACCCATCAATTTACCATCTGATGTGATTATGAAAGTATGGTTATCTCCACATACTACTGTTTTAGGATCTCTTATACCTGTATCTGTGAATGTATGTCTATCAGTAGTATCTCCTAAACCTAATTGACCAGAACCATTCTCACCAGTACCCATTAACTTACCATCTGATGTGATTATGAAGGTATGATACCCTCCACATACTACCATCTTAGGATCTCTTATACCTGTATCTGTAAATGATGTTTGGTTTTTAGTGTTACCTAGTCCTAATTGACCAGAACCATTATACCCAGTACCCATCAACTTACCATCTGATGTGATTATGAAGGTATGGTTTCCACCACACGCTACCATCTTAGGGTCTCTTATACCTGTGTCTGTGAAGGTATTTCTGTTACTAGTACCTCCTAAACCTAATTGACCGTAACGGTTATAACCAGTACCCATCAACTTACCATCTGATGTAACTATGAAGGTATAGTCGTACCCGCACACCACCATCTTAGGGTCTCTTATACCTGTATCTGTAAATTCAGATACATTATCAGTATGACCTAGACCTAATTGACCGTGTTGATTATCGCCAGTACCCATCAACTTACCATCTGATGTAACTATGAAGGTATGTCTCCATCCACATGCTACTGTTTTAGACACTAACTCCTGTACAACTTCACCTTCCTCATTAACCACTCTTACAATAAATAGTTCGCCGTTATCAGCTTTTAACGTATCCCCTGGTTGTACGTCTATGAGTTTGTTATTTAGGTATATTTTAGTAGTTGTACTTGTTTTAGTTTTATCCATTACATCCATGTTATCTTTTAATCCTATACCATATGGTGTTAAATTATAACCGTCTTTAAGGTATGTTTTAAGATCTGATATATTAGGAGTAACAATTAATGAATCATCCGCTACACTAGGTATACTAGTTATATTAAGTATCACATTAGCTGGGTCACTTTCGGGTAGACCGTTAACTTTATCTTCAGCTATGACGCTTATAGTCATAGACGTATCAGTATCCACACTTGGCGCTTTAAACGTAATAACACCATTACTATCTATATCATAGTTATCTATACCCACTACTCTATACGTATAACCAGTATTGTAATCAGTGATAGTGATTTTAACTTCTTCATATTCAGTAACGTTCAGACTTGTTTTATCCAGCTCAGGTACAGGTGTTTTATCCATAGTTTTAATATCCACAGTGCTAACTGGGCTACTATAACTAGCAGTAAAGAACTGTGCTGAAATAGTATATTCCGTACTAGGACTCAATCCACTAACATTTAAACTATCAACACCGCTTTCTAACGTTTTGCTTAAAAATACGTTACCGTCTTTATCCACTATGTTTACAACAGTATGATCTAATGTTTCATCAGTACCTACCGTACCGAATCCACTTATTTTAATAGTAAATAACGTAGGAGCATTCGTTAAGTCTATAGATTCGTTATGACTATTTAATAGATCTATAATAGGTGCGTTGATAGTTACGTTCGGTGTAGTTATCTCAAATGGCCCTCTCCATTCATCTTCATAATCCCCAAATCTAACCTTAACGTACAATTTGTAATGCTTGTTAGGTTCCCATTTACCTATCTTAACTATATTAGATCCTATACTCATCACGCTTTTACCAAATACCGCATTATCGTTATCATCTACTAGCTTATACTCAACAGCAGGTGCTATAGTATCGTCGCTCTTATACATATTTACACTAATATTACCTGTAAATAAGCCATCTTCGTTCACATCCACTGTTACAGATTTAACATCTATGTATTTATCCGTAGTAGGTATCAGTTTCTTATTATCAAAATCATAATCGAATTTCATACCTTTATACACTATTTCTCTATCTGGATTGAACGTTTTAGGTAGCTCTATTTTAAATCCAGTTTCATCAGGAGCTTGTGTTAATATAAACGGTACGTTCAATATGTCTGATAGATATTTTATTACCATATCGCTCATCATCGACCTCCTTCCTATTTAATACCGATTATTTTGCTTAATTCTAACAACGTGTTCTCTATAGCGTCCCTGATATTAGCTATAGGTATCTCATGGATCTTATTATCAGCACCTTTCCACTTAATAACGGTATTCATCACCTCATCCATAGCGTCAGCTAGACTTGTACCAGTAGACACTAATTCTATCCATTTACTTATAGCAAGAACCATAACGCTATTCATATAGACTAATGACAAACTATCAGCTTCCAATGGCTTACCGTTAATATCTACTACTAACGTTTCTTTGTTATACACTTTTTTAGCTTTTTGTCCTTTTATAGGTTCTTGTTTCAACTCGTATTCTTTACTTACCAGGAACCCTTTTCTAACATGTTTAAAATCTAATTTGTAGTTATTCATAGATCACTCCTTACTGATTTGGATTAACGTTAACGGTATACCAATTATCATTAGTAGCGCTATATAACAATACAACGTAAAAACCGTTAACATCACATACTAATTTATCCCCATCGTTAATTTTCTTACCGTTACCGTCTATTGTTTGTGGATAATTTTGAGCATTGTATTCACCATCCATAACTATAACCATAGCATCTTCAGTTAGATCATTAGGTAACTTATATGTTTTTTCAGCATCATCTTTGGTAATGTAGATAACGTTAGGACTTAATACATCTCCATCATTAGGTATACGCTTAGGGTACCCTGCTCCAACGTCATTAACTACCTTAGTCACCAATCTAGCTAGATTAGGTACCTTCTTTGCATCCACTGTTCCATCTGGGTTGATAGTGATCCAGTCTACGTTTTTCTCGTTACTAGTATCTAACAAATCATTTAGTATAGATGCCACATTTAGGACATTCTCACTTATAACCTCCCATGGTAATGCCATAGTAACTCCTTATATTTTATAGTATTCACTACCCATAATCGGATATCAAGAAATCATACCGTATTTAAACTTCACTCTCTACCGTTATACTAGATATAACGCGATTATTCTCTTATCACGTGTTCTAGTTTACTTATTTCTTTCTCTGGGTATATGATAGATGAGACTATACCTTGTTTCATATATGCTCCAGCTAATTTACTTAAAGTCGATTTAAACGTATACCATATATCACTTAACCCTACGTAGTCGGGTGTTATGTTATATATATCATCAACCTTCCTTAGTATATTCCTTAATTCCACCATTTTATCTTCTGGAGATCTAGCTATGATAGCCGTTAATAACTCGAACGCTAACTTATTCTTACCTGATTCACTAGCAGCATATTTGACTAAATTATGGAATATGATAGGTAAATCGGTATAAGCTATATACCATGGTACTTTACCTTGTATAAACAGTAAGTCATATAGATCGAATGCTACTCCATTGTCCTTAATGGTAGTAGTATTAGACACCATGTCTAAACCTTCCATGAAGTATAACACATAGTACTCCATACCATTTATAACTGTACTATCTACTTCAGTAGGCTGCATAGTTAATCTAGCAGGTACTCTACTAACGCTATACTTTTTCTTATCAGGTTCTACTATAGCGAATACTCCGAAAACACTAGACGTTGTGCCCAGTACCGTAAGATCTCTATCTACGAACTTCTTAGGGAATACCACGTAGAGATCTTTTTTAACGGTTATAACCTTATCATGTTTGCTTAGTAATTTTCTTATATATTCAGGATCTCTAGTGTATTGTTTAGGTTCTATCTCTAACATATCCGTCTCCTTATACCTCTTTAATTCAATCTATCCATCCCTTAACAATTAAAATACACAAGTGTTAGGTAGTTAGACTACCTAACACCTAGTCTAAACAACGTATACAGTACATACTTCGTATAAGTAGATAACAGAAGGTTACCTATTTCACTTTCACCTATGATCTCTTTAACCTCATTGAACATATGGGTAAATATGAAATACTTACCGCTGGCTATACATCTATGTCTATGACATATGTTAGTATTACCAGCATATAAACCGCCTGCTATCATATCTAGTAACGCTTTGTCCATGTCAAATATATCGTCCCTATATTTTACATAATCCGCATAAGCTACGTTAAGACCATTCTTCAACGCCGTCTCATCTTCTATATTGTACCTTTCTTTTAACATCTCGAAGAACTTATCTATAGCTAACATGTATTTACCTATCAACTCTTTTCTAACGTCACTAGCTAGTTTAAAGTTGTAATTCTTGATAAAGTTGTCATAGAGGTTAGCTAACTCACTAGCTTCACTTACTAACGCCTCTGCCGTTGTAAAACTTATAACACTCTTACCTTTAGAACTATCTAATTTCCTTAACGTATAACCGTTCAATACTTTTTTAACTCCATCTTTCAGTAACTCTTTTAATTTAGCTAAATCACTAGTATAAAGCAACGTATCATACTCATCTAGTGCATCATCTTTCATCGATACTATCATGATCTTACCATTGTTTCTCTTAGTATATAACTTAACCTTCTTGAGTAACTGATTGAACAATACTTGTAAACCTAACACAGTATCACTATCCATCTCTTTTTCTTTGCTCAATAACAGTTTCTTAATAACTAAACATGCTAGAACATACGCATCTAAATAATACGCAGTCAAGTTGACGTAACTTAAATTATCCCAGTCCAACATCCTGATAACGTCTTCTACGCTATACTCATACTCTAACGGATAATCCTCCATGTACGTATCTAATGCTATCTTAACATCAGGAAATCCTAAATCTAAATCACTTATATCGTCTCTTGTTAGCTTAGGTAATGATATCTTAACATGGTCTAGACTTACATCAGGTACGTTATATGGTTGTAATATGCTCTTAACACTGTCACTTGTTATAAACCCCGTATCAGGATCTAATAATACTATTTCCATAACGTTGAACACGGGTTCGCTTTCAACCGTCTTACTTGGTAATTCTTTAAGATATCTATATGTATCGCTTACAACGTCGTTAATCTTTTTGATCATCTCTAATTCATTACTAAATGAGTTAGTTAACTTTTCTAACACTTTAGGATCTACATACGGATATCCTTCATCTATATCAGACGTATCTTGTTTAGCTGCTTCTAACGCGCTATATGCTAACCAACTTCCTGGTATAACTTCTAACTTATCCTTACCTTCGATCTCTTTATATTTTTTTACGATATATGAAGTCAATACTGGTATAAATTCTTTAACTAGAACTCTTTTATCTTGTTTAACCATGTTAAAATACTCGCTGCTCGTTCCATCTACTATTCTATAAGCCGTACTCATTAATACTTTCAATATCTCTTTCTCACCATACATATCGTTACTCCTTACTCTATAGTTAAATATTCAAATTAACGTACGGTCCACGTATATCAAACGTAATAAAAAAAAAACAGAGTACGGTATCATCCGTACTCTGTATCATAGGTCGGTCTTATGGGTCGGTATCATGAGTTCATCTTCTGCTCTTGATTCAATATCGAAGGAGGGAGTCGGATAATGACAGAAGGATCGATGATAGATAACACTGGTCTATATCCAAGCCTATCCTCTCTTTGTCTTAGCCCGTGGTATCTTTCTACATCTCCTCTACTATCTCTCTAAATGCTCTATAGGAGTACAAGTGGTACATGCTTATTCAAAAGGAGCAGTTCTTCTAATCATGATTCTTTATATCGTTCTCCACTAACTTACTCATAGTCTAGGATCCCTGGTATCGCTATGTTCTTTTCTCATGCTCTTTATCGCTTGTCTTATGCCTTCTAAACAATGTCCTGAAACCATTCGCTCTCGCATATGCCTATGAAAGTCTTTGATTCAATCTCCTCTGCCTAGTTATGCATTCAAATCCTTTATCTCATTCAAGTTCAAGATGCATGTTTACCACTAACGATTGTGCTTGTTTCCGATTACGGTTGTTTATTTCCGATTATGTCCACTTATTTCCGATTACAGTTGCATGCTTTCGATTATGCTCGCTTGTTTCCGATTATGCTTGTACTAAATCATACGCTCTATGGTTCTTTGCCGATTAGCACTCTCGATTAGCTCTCTCTTTGCTTCTAGTTCTTTGTCTGTTTGCTTGTATCGATCCTTCTGTCACAGTAATAACACGTTGTAAAAATTCTTAATTTTCGATAAAAATTTTTACGTTCATGTTATTTAGTTTTCAAAAGATCTGATCGATCATAAAATACGTCAATCGGTCACACAGTCAATCGTTCAAACAGATGTCATAAAGACCACGATCCGTTACCTAAGACGATAAGCATGGTTAACAACGTTTTTGAACAAGGTATCTGAGCATGATGATCTCCGTTCATAAACGCTCAATAATTAAACTATACCACGTGAAGAAAAACTTGAAAAATCTCAGATTTTTTATAACCGATTTTTCACTGACCACTTTTGTCCTTAGAACTTACTGGGATAAATGCGTTTTTTAACCCGTTTCCAAAAGAAAGAAAAGAAAAAAAAGAACCAAAAAAAAGAAAAGAAAGAAATACTCGGTTAGATTAATATATATTACCCTCGGTCCTATATATACCCTAAAGGGTATATATAGTCCCTACGGGTACTAATCTGTTAGAAATTTAATTATATAGAGTTAGATCTACAAGGTTGGGGTATTTAAATATAACGTTCATTTTTAATATACGAAGTATATTAAAAATGAACGGCACACTTGGCATTTTTTAAGTTCAGGAATATACCACCATAAGTTCTAGCCATGTACAAAGATTCTGAGTATACCAAGAGTAGTTCTACTTTACGTGTAGTTTGAGAGTATATTCTGAGTAGACCTGCTTTAGGTACATGCTCATCTATCTTCTTCTCGTTTATTTCAGCTTATGCTGAAATTTAGCATGAAATAAACGAGAAGAAGATAGCTAGAATGAATGAACCTACATGACCTTTTTACCCTAAGTGACTATGAACGGGTTATACAGGTACACATGGGTTCTATAGACTTTAACCAGATCTAACCAACATGAACTAACTTAGATACCTGTGAAAAAAATATCGATCTTAGTGAAAAAAAAAAGTTTAACGTGATATACTCTGAGTAGAACTGAGAACGGAATATAAGCTAGAATCATAACCAAGTGAAATCATAACCGAAGTGAATTTGAACTCGGATACGTTATAGAGCATGATAGATCATAGACTTAGTGACAACGTGTATGTGAAGGATGTGTAATGAACTGGTTCAAAAGGTTCGGTAGAATCAAAATCACCAACAACAAAGGAAAGATCAAGATACTTTTCAGAAACCTGTTGACTAGTGAAAGAACTGCATACAAGATATACGATAGCCTTGTAGAGAAATACAGACTGAATGGATTTAGAAAACTCAAGAACATATCGTTAGCTGACTACTGGAGTACATACAAGAACTGGTTGAGAGGGTTAACAGATATAGAGATCACGATACCTGAATTAAATAACTTGACATTAAAGATCTTACCTGAAGTTAACGAAGAAAGATGCATAGAACTTGAACTTAAGCATATTAGATCTGAACCTCATAGCGTGACTAATGAAGGACTGAAACTGATAGAAGACAAGATAGAGAGAATTATGCTAGACGAAATAAAAAAAGAAACTGAGTACGTTAACGGGTTATTAGAGTTATACGGAGAACTTAACTGAGATCAGGAGTGAAGAGTCACTCCTTACTGTACAACTTATCAAGCTCGTAGACGTATTTTAAACTACGTTTCTTGCCTATGATCATCTCACGTATCTTATTACTGAACCTAGCGTTAAGACGATGGGATTCAGTTACTTTAGTTACGTTACCTGATACGTTAACCGCTTTTGAATAGTATGATCGTGTAACGAATGGTTCGTTGCATGGGATGGTTAATTCTTTACCTAACCATCGTTCCATAAGTTTTTCCATGATTTCATTCTTAGTTGAGTTATCTAGCTTGTAAGTTAACGATTCAGTTATGAGTTTTACTTTCTTACTGATGGCGTTGTTAATAAGAACGATGGCATAGATACCATCATCCTGTATATAACCGTTGCTAGGCGTTATATGAACGTTACCTAACTCGAATCCAGTTATCCTTACTTTTTGAATGTTCATGACGGTCTCCTTTTCGGTTATAGTATCGTTAGAACGTTATCTTGATCGTTGTATTCGGTTAAGATTAACCTAACCTTATCATAAGCTTCTTCAGAAGTAGGAGTTACTGAAGGTCTTAAGATGGTAGAAAGATACGTTATAGGATCTCCTACGTAAGTACTGTCCTTGATCTTGAGTAACTTCTTCTTGATGTCGTTATAACTTCTGAATAACATGTGTAACTCGGTATGTCTGTTAGGATATAGCGTTATGAAGTTATATCTGCTAACTAACGTTAAGTTGCTCATATCTACGATGATGATGTCATGGTTCTTAGCTTCTTCTTTCATCTTGTTGAATAGTTCTTCTTTGTTTAACTTTTGTTGTTTGGCTTGTTGTTTAGCTATATCCATAGATAGCAAGTATCCGTTAAGTTCTTGTTTTAATTTTTTAGCATAAGCGGTTTTACCACCCATGGTAGGACCATGCAATAGTATAAGTTTCTTATCAGTTGTTACTTTTCTTTTCTTTATCTTAGGGAATGAGATACTTTTAACGACATCATGATTCACTAGTCTTCCTTTCTTATCTGCGAATCCTAGAACTGCTGATAACCGTTGTATATCGTTAGGCAGATGTTCTAATAATTTTAAACTACCATGTGCTACAGTATGGTAGAATATAACTACAGCTAACTTAAGTAAGTCTTCAGGTTCTTTTATATAATTTTTAGCGAAATCTAGCGCTCTTAACGATGATAGGAAATGATGGTTAGGGAACGTTACTTTACCATCTTTGACTTCTCTAGTATATGGTTTACCTATATCGTGTAACAATGAAGCTAGTAATAGTATCTTAACCTCATTGTCACTGTGTTTAGAACTATATTTATCCAAATACCTACGCATATTGTCATAGACTAACAGTGTATGTGTTAGTAAGATATTTTCCATGTGGTAAGGGTTGTTTAACCCATGTTCAGTTGTTATCTGTTCCTCTCCGTACCATGATAAAAAGTCTTTAAGTAGTTCTTTTTCCATATGACCTCCTTAACATCGTTATACTCTCTTATTAAGAATATATAGATCTATATGTATTAAAATACAGGATAGAGTAGGTATCGTACCTACTCTATCCTTTCCTTTTATGTACTGCAACAATCATCTAGTTTCTTCAATAATAGTTTTACTTTTAGTTTGTATTGTTCTAGTAGTTGCGTACATTTGATCCATTTAGACCTGAATGTTTCTTTGTTAGTGATACCCGATAATCTCTTCTGTTCATACTTATCATATTCTTCATAGCTGTATAGCATACGTTGTGATGTATCTATGACTTCTGTAGATGGTTGGATGCCTAGTAACGACTGAACATAGTCAGTAACGTCTTCTACTACTGCATCTAAGTTAAGATCCTCTGGTACTAGTCCTAAGTTAATGGCTATGATCTTTTGTGTAAATATTTTACCTGCTATCAACGGTATGCTAGTTATGTAACTAGCAGGTATATAGAGTAACGTACCTGATTCGGATTGAAAAGTTATTATAGGTACATTGTTAGTTAGGTCTTCATTCATATCGTCTTCAGTTAACCCTACTGGTTGGTATATAAGACCATAGACGTCTATATCCTCGGATAATAGTTCGGTTATAGACCTTATAGCTATGACTTTGTACTCTATATCTGATCTAAAAACCGTATCGAAAGGAGGAGCAACGGTATATCGTCCCTTACTGTTGATAGGCGGTATGATGTATTTGTTATTCATATTTTAAACCTTTTTTTATTTTAGTTTTTCTATTATCTTATCACCTGCTCTGAATAATGTATCTGTTAGTGATAGATATAGGTAACCAGCAGTTCCTTTTAACGTATAGTATTTAGCTATAAGACCCATATACTCTACCAACCTATCTATATCATTTTTATTCACAGCTTTCTTTTTAGACGCTAGATCGTTAACTAAACCTTTAGTTAACTTAACTGATTTGTTTAATAGTTCATTATCGTTTCTAAGTTCCTCTACTCTGTAATACCTACCTGCATCTATAGTAGTTTTCATAGTGTCAGGTAGGTTGGTTACCTTTTTCATAATGTTTTTAAGTTTTCTCATGTCCTTAGAGTTATCTCCAGATACTATCTTAGTTAAGTTCGATTCTATATCGGATATTATACCGTTTAATCTATCTATTTCTCCTTTGCTAGGTAATAATCTATTAAATTCGTTACCATCTGCTCCTATTAATACGTTAATGGTGTTATAGTAATCTTCTAGGATTTTGTTTTGTTTATCTAGAGTTCTACCTACATTAAGCATGATGTCAGCATATTCCTCCAACATAACGTTCAATCCAGGTATAACAGGTACTAATATATCATAAACTAAGATAGCGTTGTTAGGGTTAAGCATGGATTTGACTTTGTTGTAAACTCTTAATAAGTCTTTGATAGATGGAGTCATGGTTTTATATTTCTCTATATCGTCTACACTGATAGTTTTAGTTTTAATAAACGTAACTATAGCGTCTATAGTTTTAAATATGACACTATCCACTGCTATCAATACTTTTGTTATCCATTCACCGATGCCTTCGTTACCAGGTACTATGGATTCTTTATTAACTTTAACTTCACTAACGTAATCATCTATCGTTTTAACGTCTACTAACACTTGATTTACGTTAATCATAGTTACTCCTTTTGACTTGTTATTTTTTAAATTCAGTAAAAACTCAATGTGTAGAAGTTAACGGGTATAGATCCCGTTAACTTCCTCCATATGCTATAATACTAGCAGCCATAATGATACCATACGTTAATACTACTAATCCTCTATAGATAAGTACTAGTCCTGCTTCACCTGATTCTTTAGCTTCTTTTACAAGACTTTCAACATCTCTTACAGGTTTTTCCTGTATACCGTCTAATACTACTTCCACAAATCCTACAGCTAAGCATGCTATAACGAAAGTTTGTAACGTTATGATCAAAGTGCTACCCCATGGTAAGTTACGAAGGAACATGTTGTCTGGATCTATAGCTATCGTGTACAGTGAAAACAGTACTACTGAAAAGAAAAAGAATAGTTTTGTTTTCGTATTCATTTTCTACTCCTTTCTACCGTGATTTTCATAGTATCCGACGTTAAAAAATATTTGCATTAATCTGATTAATTTAATTCGTTAAGGAGTATCGCATGTTAAGAAAACTATTCTTTATCGTACTGATCATTATGTTCTTTATAATTGACATATCGCATGCGAGTATTTGTAAACGTAAATTCCCTAAAGACGTAGATATCTATATACCGATGATAGAGAGTATTGTATACAAATATA
>Ga0256836_1000470_pt1 | contig 21049 bp, 19 predicted proteins | sample 4561380metaG_FD_185974 | JGI IMG/M metagenome (GOLD analysis project Ga0256836, IMG submission 185974) | Hydrothermal vent microbial communities from Guaymas Basin, Mexico - 4561-380 | ecosystem: Environmental > Aquatic > Marine > Hydrothermal vents | place: Mexico: Guaymas Basin | collected...
TACTCTGCTTCTTTTTATATATTTCATCTATAATGTGGCATAACTTCAAACCGTACAAAAAGATAATCCACGAAACATAAATCCATAAAAACAAAAACATCAAAATAGCAAAAGAGCCGTACATTGTCGTATAAGATTTGTTCAAAAAGACATAGTAAATAAAGGCATTTTTACTCACACTAAAAATTACAGAGACAATAAATGAGCTGATGAGCGAAGCTTTCGGGTTTATTTTTGCATTGGCGGCAATTTGAAATATTAAAAAGAAAAGCCCCCAGATAATAACATAAGGAATCAAAGGCAAAATATTCACTCCCGAGGTCAGCGAATTTGAAGCCATCAGTGTTGCAATATAACCCGTAATATAAAAAGAGACGCCAAGGGCAATAGGCGTCAGCGTCAATAATGTCCAGTAGGTCGTTATGCTTTCCCATAAGGTTCTTGATTTTGCATGAAAAATTCTGTTTGCAATATACTCAAAATTTTTAAAAAACAAAAGTGAGGAGACTAAAATTGCAATAAAACCGATAGCCCCCATCTTAGAAGAGTTTTGTAAAAATCCATTGATTTGCAACATCACGGTATCTGAATTGACCGGCATCAAATTTGAGAAAATAAAGCCCTGAATTTTTTCATAATAGTCTGCAAATGAGGGTAAAGAAGTTAAAATAGCCATAACAATAAGTAAGAGAGGAATAATGGTAAAAATCGTATAAAAACTCAAACTTGCCGCAAAAAGTGTCAACTCTTTGTCAACAAAAGAGCTGACAAAGAGTTGAATCGGTTTTAAATATTTTGTCAGCTTTTCATTCATAACAAACTAGTCAAGTCCCATTTTTGCAGGGTTTAAAATATTATTCGGGTCAAATGCTTTTTTAATTGATTTAAACAATGCCATCTCCGCCTCACTAAATGCCATCTTCATATACGGTGCTTTTGCCAAACCTATGCCGTGTTCGCCGGAGAGTGTTCCGCCCAAGTCAATCGTTGCCTGAAAAACCTCTTCAATGGCTTTATAGGCAATTTTCACCTGCTGGGGATCACTGCCGTCAACCATGACGTTGGTATGCACATTACCATCACCCGTATGTCCGAAACATGGGATTTTTACATTGTATTTGTCTGCAATAGCATAAAACTTCTCGAGCAGTTCAGGCAGTGCCGAACGAGGAACCGTTACATCTTCATTAAGTTTTTTACTGCCGTAAATACTGAGTGACGGGGAAGCATTACGACGCGCAAACCAGATATCTGCCGCCTCTTTGTCATCTTTTGCCACTTTAAAGTCACTACACCCGTTTTCACGAAAGACTTTTTCAATTTGTGCAAGTTGAAAATCCAAATCATCTTCAAGATTCCCATCAACATCCGTCACAAGCAAAGCACCTGCATCTATAGGCAGTCCTTTATGAAACGTCTCTTCTACGGCACGAATCGTTAAATTATCCAAAAACTCCATGGCAACAGGCGTAATTCCGCTCGCCATTGTTTTATAAACCGCTTCCATCGCATCATTCACGGTCGGAAATATTCCCATTGCCGTTTTCGTCAGTTTCGGCTTTGGAATAAGCTTGAGGGTTATCTCGGTAAGCACTGCCAACGTGCCTTCACTCGCAATTAAAATACCGCTTATGTTATACCCTGCTACATCTTTGATGGTTCTTTTTCCCGCTCGTATTACTTCACCGTTTGGCAAAACTGCTCGCGTCGCCATCACATAATCTTTTGTAATACCATATTTTGCAGCACGCATGCCACCCGCATTTTCACTCACATTGCCGCCAATGGTAGAGTAATCCTGACTTGCAGGATCAGGCGGATAAAACAGCCCTACTTCTTCTACTTTCTTTTGCAAGTCCATATTAATAACGCCGGGTTGCACAACGGCTACCATATTTTTCATATCTATTTCAAGAATTTTATTCATATGTTTTTCCATCGCCAAGACTATGCCGCCTTTGCTTGGAAGTGCTCCACCGGTGAAGCCGGAACCTGCACCGCGAGGCACTATAATAATCTGATGTTCGTTACAATATTTGAGTATTTGACTGATATCCGCTTCATCTCTTGGAAACACAACCGCATCGGGTTCAAAATGTTCACGTGTCGCATCATACGAATACGCCAATAAGTGCGCCTTATCACTGTAAATATTATCTTCTCCGACAATATTTGTAAAATGTTTTATATGCTGCGTATCTATCATCTTATTTTCCTATTTCAAATTCATCCAACAAATAATGCAGTTTTGAATTACCGTTTTTTATGATTTCATAAAGTTTTTTATTTGTTTTATTGTTTTCTACCATTAACTCATAATAATGCGGTTCATAACTATCCATTCTACTACTTCCCGCGCCCCACCATGCAGAGTCTATATTGTCCACACGCGTATAAAAAGGAAGTTTTTCTTTTTTTTGCTTGAGTTTTGCATCACTGATACTTAAAATTTTAAAACTTTTTATATCAAGGGTATATACTTTTTGGTCTAAATATATAAACAGCAAACCGACACTGCTCGCATCAGCCATCGCAGCAAAATCTTCTTTTGTCGGTGTAGGATGTCCGCGGAATGAAAGAATCGTTGCAAACAAATCCGGGTGAATCCATTGTGTCTTTACACTTTTTGCAATTTTATAATAAATCTCTTCATTAGGAGCAATAAGCAGCGAACGAGAGTAGCCAAATGCCAACTCAACCGTATCGCCAGGCTGAACCTGCCATTTTCCATGAGGCAGTGCATTATTTTGCAGTGCGGTAAATTCACTTATTTTTACAGTTGCCGTCTTTGTTTTAGCGTTAAAGCTCTGCACAACGGCATTTTTTAAAATAGCACTATGTTGGGGGCTTATATGGTGCACCACAAAACCGCTGACGCCGACATCTATTTTATCAATCTTAATTTTTACCGTTTCATTTTCATTATTCACCGAGGTGACCGGTGATTTTATAAGGGCGCCTAAGAGTTCAAAGGCAAGTATTGTGAGTAAAAGTATATATTTCATGGTTCTTCTTTATTTTTTTATATAAGTGCCAGACCATAGTAAATGACATAATTCAATGAAAAAAGAGATAATAAAATATAAGGCGAAAGTCCGTAGGAGCTACTAGTAGCTTCAAGGGCTTTTAACGCAGTAGATTGTTATCTCTTTTTTTACCCGAAGGGCAACACATTTAAAAGATTCATCTTCTGCGTTAAACTTAGGCTAACGATGCCAGCATCGCCAACCAAAGTTTGCCTTGAATCTAAACCTTTTAGATGTTGTTGAATATGTTATTTACTATGGTCTGGCACTTATGATTATATCGAATAAACCTCAGACTAAGCCAAAATTTGATAATCTTTGCAAATTATTTATTATAGGCTTATATTTATGATACGATTTTTCATACTTTTTTTATTTACTACCTCCATCTTTGCTTCTGTGGTTGACAGATACAGATGGAACAACGGAGAGACATATTTAGATTTTTTGCAAAATAACAATCTTCCCGTACGAGAACTTTACTACAATCTGGACAAAGACGACCAAAGACTCACAGAAGAGATGCGTGCAGGTGTTCATTATCAGATCTTAAGAGATCCGCAAAAAAATATAGAACAAATACTGCTACCTCTCAATGATGAACTTCAGATTCATATATATAAAGACAAAAACAGTTACAAATTTGAAGCTATTCCTATCATCAGTACTACCAAAACCGAGGCTTTTTACACCACTATTACAAGCTCTCCAAATTACAATATTTTAAAAGAAACAGGATCAAAAAAACTTGCACAAATTTTCGTTTCAAGCTTTAAACACTCTCTAAACTTTAAAAACGACATACGAAAAGGCGATAAACTCGTTATGATTTATGAGCAAAAATACCGCCTTGGAGAGCCTTTTTCTATGCCGACTTTAAAAGTTGCTATGATAGAAATGCGCCATAAAAAACATTTTATTTATCTCAATGACGACGGACGCTATTATGATGAGAAAGCCCATGAGGTTGAAGGGTTTTTACTTGCCCGTCCAGTTAGAGGGGCCAGAATATCATCCTATTTTACAAAGCGAAGATGGCACCCGATACTGCACAAATGGAAAGCACATTTAGGTGTTGATTATGCGGCAAGACGCGGTACACCGGTCATTGCTGCAGGTAGCGGAACTATAGTTTGGGCTTCAAGAATGGGTACATACGGCAATCTTATAAAAATTCGTCATGCAGACGGTTACGAAACACGCTATGCTCACTTAAAATCATTTCGCAGAGGCATCCACCGAGGTAAACGTGTCAAAAAAGGACAAACCATTGCATACGTCGGAACAACAGGACGCTCAACCGGTCCACACCTGCATTTTGAACTTAGAAAACGTGGACGGGCGATTAATCCGCTCAGAGTTGTGCAGGTAACGACCAAAAAACTTAAAGGCAAAGAGAAAAAAGCGTTTATAAAATTGAAAAGAAATTATGACGAAAGCATAAATCTGCATTTAAACAACCAAACAACATATATAAAACGTCCTCCTTTTGAACCAATGTCTTACATACACCTTTTGGATGAGAAAAAACATGGGTAAAATCACTGCTGTCACACCCCTGATAAATCCGCATTTTATAAAACCGATAGAAATACACTACATACAAAAGGGCAAAGAAAAAAAGTGGGAAGCCGTACTTTCACATGACAGTGTTGCCATACTGCTTTACCATACGCAAAAAGAGGCTTTTGTTCTTGTCAAGCAACTCCGTGTCACCGTACTCAATAAAAACAAAAACAATGGTTATATGTATGAACTATGCGCCGGTATTGTAGATAAAGAGTGTTCCATAGAACAAATTGCCAAAGAAGAGATTCTTGAAGAGTGCGGCTATGATGTGCCTGTACAAAATTTAGAAAAAATAAGTGCTTTTTACACAAGTGTAGGCATTTCGGGAACCTACCAGACACTCTATTATGCCGAGATCGATAAAAGTATGAAAATAAATGAAGGCGGCGGCTTGGAAGAAGAAGAGATAGAAGTGATTTACATTCCTGTATCTGAAGCAAAAAAGTTTATGTTTGATGAAAATTACCAAAAGACTACCGGTGTATCTTTGGCTTTTTACTGGTTTTTTGACACAAAAATAAGCCCACACTAAAGTCTGGGTTCCAAATGCGTTGCCTAGACTTCTCGGAACCCGTACTTCAGTGCGGGCTTTGTGTCTTTAAAGACGAAGGCCTAGGTTAAAACCTAGGTTCCGAGAAAACATCAAGCTTTTTTCTTAACTTAATGGCATTGACATAAAAGTCTGGGTTCCAAATGCGTTGCCTAGACTTCTCGGAAGCAAGGTTTTAACCTTGCCCATTCGTCTTAAATGTTTATCCAAACTCAATTGGATCCATATCTACCTCAGCCAAATCAACTTTTGAGGCCTTGACTGCTTTTATAATATCTGTACTCTTATCAGCTCGCAGCAGTATCTCAAATCTGTATTTATTTGCCACTTTTTCAATAGCACATTTTTTTGCACCGACTATTTCTACACCTTTACATGTAAGAAGTTTATCATGCATTTTTCGCATCTGCTCTTGCGCTTTTGCTCCATTTTTATGAGCAAACAAAATACGACAAAGTTTTTTATACGGCGGATAGAGTTCTTGTCTAAAAAACTTCTCTTCTTCTAAAAAATTCTCATATTTATCTATATAATTTTTAAAAAACTCTTCATTAAAGGTCTGTACAATCACTTTAGCATCTTTTGCCCGTCCACTTCTTCCTGCTACCTGAATCAATGAAGAGAGCGCCTTTTCCCGCGCGCGATAATCACTCATATTGAGCATATTATCCATGCCCAGCACCACGGCAAGAGTCACGCCGTGATAATCATGTCCTTTTGAGAGCATCTGTGTACCTACTAAAATATCACTCTCTTTGTCGTTAAACCTTTTGAGTGCTTTTTTAAGTTTATTTGCCGTCGTAATGACGTCTCTGTCAAACTGTTCTATATTTGCTTTGGGTAAAAGCTCTTGTAAATTTTTCACTGCTTCTGCCGTTCCCAGTCTTGAACTACTCAAATTCGGGCTGTGACATTCAGGGCAGACCTGAGGAATCGCCTGCGTAAAATTACAATAATGGCATTTCAGTGCGCGTGAATGCTGATGCACGCTCATACCGACACTACAAAAAGCACATTTTACGGTATGTCCGCAATCCTGACATTGTAAATATTTAAAGTTGGCACGTGTCGGTAAAAAAACGATAGACTGCTCTTTTTTTTCATATACTTTTTGTAAATTTTCAACAATTAAAGGAGAAAGGCTTTCCGCACTTTTTTCATAAATGAACTGCTTATCTGCACTGAAATGTCCGCCTTTGAGTCTATAATGAGGAAATTTTACATAAGAGTTCAGTGAAGGCGTTGCACTGCCGAGCACTACGGGAACTTCATAGAGTTTCCCCATGTATATGGCTAAATCCCTTGCATTATACCGAGGTCGAGAAGATGATTTATAACTCTCATCATGCTCTTCATCTACAACAATAAATCCTAAGTTTTTTATGGGTAAAAACAGAGCCGAACGTGCACCTGCAATGATTTTTACCTCACCTGCATATATTTTTGCCAATGCTTTTTTCTTTGCCAAGGGGGTGAGTTTTGAATGCCACATAACAAAATCTTCCCCAAAATGCTCTTTGAGTCGTTTGGACATTTGCGGAGTAAGGGAGATTTCAGGCATTAAAAAGATGGATGTTTTACCCTCTTGTATCATCTGCTCAAAATATTTCATATACACTTCTGTTTTTCCGCTGCCTGTATCGCCGAAAAGGAGGGAGACTTTGTGTTGTTTTAAAAAGAACAATGCCTTTTTTTGTTTGGAGGAGAGTGTTATTTTAGAGGTGTGTTTTTGGCTTTCATGACGCACAGCCCAGGTTGAAACCTGGGTTCCGAATTGCTGTACAGCCCAGGTTGAAATCTGGGTTGCGCAAGAGTTGCCATGGTTTTTCGGAAGAAAGGTTTTAACCTTGCCCCAAAACGGCAACAGAACCGAAAAAGCATCACCCAATGAACAAATATAATAAGAAGAAATAAACTTAGCAAGTGTAATCTGCTTGGGTAAATAATAAAATTCACTTATCTCTAAAATTTCGTTAGTGTTAAACTCAGGTTTTTCACATTCACTCAAAACAATACCATTTACGGTTCTGTTTCTTACATGTACGCTTACGCGTGTGCCTACTGGTATTTTATTGTCTGAGTGGTAAGTAAACGGCTCAAGAGGTGAGCCTACGATAGATATATTATAGTAGTTCAATATTTATAATTAATTTACAAGTTGGTTACAAAGAGCATCTTGAGAGGCATTCAAATCAAATTTACCTGTTGCAGGATTATAGGTAAAATTACAGCTTTTGCCGCCGATTTTATATACATAATGAATATAAGGTGCTGCAGCATCTGTTGTACTCCAATGTCCGTCTGTCGTACCAGAACTCACTCCATACATTAACAATTCTCTTCCTGCTGTTCCATTGCCGTCAAAAAGCTTTGTACTGTTTTGACTCAAGCCTGATATATAATTTTGATCTCCCTGAATAATATGTGCCTGTCTGTCTGTAATTATGGCAGAGCGTATGGAAGCTATATCTGCACGTCCTTTTGAAATCTGTGCATCTGTTCTTGTTGCAGCAAATTTTGGCACAGCAATTGCAGCCAATATCCCTAAAACTACTATAACAAATACCAACTCTATCATAGTAAAAGCGCTGTGCAACGAGTGCCCTTGGGGTGCTTTTTTTGTTTTTTGCATAAAAATTCCTTTTTATTCTATTGATTATATAGTAACATGATTATGATTATTTAAGATTGAAGTTGAAAAGTATATAGAAGAATTATTAATATAATAAATTCTCAAGTAAAAACTTGAGAATTACAATTAGAGACTTATAACTACTTAATAAATGACTTTGGCACCGCCAAACTCATGAACTCCAACTAATCCTTTTGCAGCAGCTTTAGCTTGTGCATCTGTACAGTATGCTGTACCATCATCTGCACCAACATTGCCATCTGTTGTTGTACCTAAAGCAATAGTAAAACATTTTAATGATGTACATGCAGCACTTGTATTATCTTCCGTACCTGTTGCTGTAAAAGCACTCCCTGCATCTGCAATACAAGTTGAAAGGTTTGTTAATTCACTTGATACTTTCGCATCATCACGTGTCGCCGCAAGCTTTGGAATAGCAACTGCTGCTAAAATACCTAAAATAACGATCACGAAGATTAATTCGATCATTGTAAAACCAGCTCTTTTCATAAGAACTCCTTATTTATATAAAATTGGATTACACTAGTAATCTTAACAACTATTATGAGCCTACTTTCATTAAAGTTTGCTTAATGGATGGTGTTAGTGCATAGTGAAAAACTCTTGAACGCTATCGGAAGCAAGGTTTTAACCTTGCCTTTTAGGCTTTCAAGTCGCATAGCCTAGGTTAAAACCTAGGTTCCGAAAAACTCACCAAGTCACTCTCCGTAATTAAAACCTTACTTCCGAAGAGCGGCTTCTGTTACGAATGGTTACATGTAAAGAGGATGTATAATTTTGGAATAAAAGTTGCTTGTTTACTGTTACATGTAAACAAGGAGCATTTATGAGCATTGAAATATCTAAAACCCATTCACTTTTAACCAAAGCGATGGACTATCGTGCCGCACGCCAGGATATGATATCATCAAATATTGCCAATGCGGACACACCTTATTACAAACCAAGAGATATCAGCTTTGAAGATGCTTTGATTGCCAAAAAGAATGAACTTTATCAAGATAATTCACATCAGCTGAAAATGGCACAAACAAGCTCAGGACATTTACAGCCAAAAGCACAAACCAGCCAAACAAAACCAACACTCTTTTTCAGAGACGGACATATGGCACGTAATGACGGAAACTCGGTTGACATAGATGTAGAAACAACAGAAATGAGTAAAAACTCCATTATGTTTAATGCCATTGTAATGGCAGCAAAAAAAGATGCAGGCATATTTAAAAGTGTCATAGATGCATCATCAAAACTAAATTAAGGACAGAACATTGAGTAACTTTCTCAACAGCTTTGATATCAGCGGCTACGGACTCTCGGCACAAAGAGTTCGTGTCAATACAATTTCAAGTAATATAGCCAATGCCCAAACTACAAGAACAGATGAAGGCGGACCTTACCGAAGAAGAGAAGTTGTTTTTAAAGCCGTTAATTTTAATGATGTATACAATAATGCGCTCGGTGAAAATACACAAAGTGCGGCCTATGAAGACCCTTTAAATGAGGGACAATTTGGTAAAAAGGTAAATCCTGCTATAATGAGCGTAGTAGTTGACAAAGTTATAAGAGATGATTCAAAACCTCTTATGAAATTTGAGCCAAACAACCCGGATGCAGACGCAAACGGGTATGTGGCATATCCAAATATTAATCCTGTTGTAGAAATGTCCGATTTAGTAGAAGCGACACGTTCTTATCAGGCAAATGTTGCGGCATTTCAAAGTGCAAAAGATATGGCAAATGCTGCTATATCACTTTTACAATAAAAGATGGAGTTATAAAATATGAACAATATTAACAATATAGCCGGCGCATCAACAGCAGATCTTTTAAAGCAAAAAGGTGCCGTAGAAAAAGGCACAGGCGGTGAAGCTTTTGCCGAGCAGTTAAAATCAGCCATCAATGAAGTGAATGATATTCAGCAAGACAGTGAAAAAGCCATCGCTGATTTGGCTACGGGACAGGTAAAAGACCTGCACCAGGCAGCACTCGCAATCGGTAAAGCAGAAACAAGCATGAAACTTATGTTAGAGATACGAAACAAAGCACTTAATGCGTATAAAGAGATCGGTAGAACTCAATTATAATCTACCTCTGCATATAATATAACTCAATGGTAAACCGCAACAAAAGTAAAAAAATTCTTCTTCTTTATGTCCTTATTTCTCTTGCTTTTATAGTCTTTTTAAGTGTAATGCTTCTTACTGCGACAAAAGCACGGCATATGCCCTCTTTATATACCGTGGAGAGTTCAAAAGCCGAGCGTGGCAGCATCATCAGTGCAGACGGTTTTCATATAGCCACCACAAAAAAACTCTATAAAGCGGTTGTCAACACCCGATATATCGACCCTGATAAAAAAGAGTTGTTTATAAAGCTTTTTAGTATCTACTCAGGAATGAGCCCTCAAGCAATTAAAAAAAGACTCTCCAGGCGCAAAGGAGTTGTTGTTTTAAGTTATGATGTTCCCCAAATTCAGGCACACTATTTAAAAACACTCGCCAGAGAACTGAGACGTTTTAAGGTATTTTTAGAATTGAAAAACCCAAAAACAGGGCTTCGTTCTGTACATGGGTTGAGTATATTAGAGAGTGGTGAAAGCCGCGAGTACCCTTATGGAACCCTGCTTACCCCAATTATAGGCTATCCGCATAAAATAGAAGAAGACGGCTATACCTCTATAAAAGGAGTCAAAGGGCTTGAAAAAAGATTTGACAATGAGCTTTCACCCAGACAAGACGGTTACAGTAGAGGCAAGCGTGATGTAAACAGCTATATTATTTTAAATAAAGAGAGTTTTACCAAGCCAAAAATCAATGGTCTTGATATAAAACTCACCATTCCCGTTTCCTTTCAAATCAGACTAGAAAAAATGCTTGATGTAATGAAAAAAGAACTCCGCGCCAAAGAAGTAATGATAGCTATAATGGACTCAAAAAAAGGAGATGTTTATGCCATGGCAAGTTCAAACAGGTACCTGCCAAAAGACATTAAACGCAGTGACTATCCTTCTCTTAACAGTTCGATGATAGAATATAGTTTTGAGCCGGGGAGTGTTTTAAAACCCATAACTTTCGCATTGCTGTTAGAACATAAGCTTGTCAATCCTTATGATTTAGTCAACGGGCATAACGGGCGTTTTAAAATAGGAAGAAAAGTCATCACGGATGAACATAAATTTGACTGGCTCTCGGCTGAAAATGTTATAGTTTACTCCTCAAATGTCGGTATGGCACAACTTGCACAAAGACTCTCCGGCTATGATTTTCACAGAGGTCTCAAAAGTTTCGGTTTTTCCACCAAATCTACACCGGATTTAATTTATGAAAAGAGAGGTTCCATTCCAAGTGCAAAACGGCTTGAAAATGAAATATACAAAGCAACCTGTGCTTACGGTTACGGAATACGTGCAAATTTAATGCAGCTGCTTCGCGCTTACAGTGCTTTTAACAACAACGGCAGAATGGTAAAACCCAAGCTCGTCAAGAGCTTTATAGATGAACACGGTAGCGTTAAAGAGATCGGTTATGAAGAGAGTGTTCAGGTCATAAGAAGCGCAACAGCAAAAAGAATGAATAAAATTCTACTAAAAACCGTCAATGAAGGAACCGGGAAAAAAGCCATAACAAAAGGGCTGCAAATCGGAGGAAAAACGGGAACTGCTCACATAGTTGAAAAAGGTCAGTACGTAAGAAAATACAATACCGCTTTTATGGGTTTTGCAAATGACAAAAAGCATAAATTTACCATAGGTGTCATTGTCATTCAGCCTAAAAAAAGCCAGTTTGCGGCACAGACTGCCGTACCTGTCTTTAAAAAAGCTGTTGATATTATGATTGAAGAAGGATATTTAGAGCCAAATATTGTCAAGTAATCTGGTTTTACCGACAATAACTTCAACGAGTATAACAGTGTTGCCTACTTCTACTTCTTTAATTACTTCAAAATCACGGTTGAGTACCTCTACATACTCAATAGATAAAGGTGCCAAAACTTCAAGCATCGCTTTTTTAATTTTTTGCGTATGAACAATATTTTTACCGATAAGCTGCGATGCTATATATAAAGATTTAGGAATTTTCAATGCTTCTTTTCTTTCTTCATTTGAAAGATAAATATTTCTACTACTCAACGCTAAACCATCACTGTCTCGCACAATATCTACCGGTACAATTTCAACGCTCATAAAAAACTGTTTTACCATCAAGCCTATAAGATTGAGCTGCTGTGCATCTTTTTTTCCAAAGTAGGCCCTTGTAGGAGAGACAATATTGAGTAGTTTCATTACAACTCTCAAAACCCCGCTAAAGTGTCCCGGTCTTGTAGCCCCCTCAAGCACATAGCCCCGTACATTCGGTGCGCATATTTTTACTTCATCTTGAGTGTATATATCTGATGCATTTGGAAAGAAGAGTACATCCACCCCTGCTAATTTACATATTTTTTTATCCGCTTCATCTTTTTTAGGGTACTTTTCTAAGTCTTCTCCTGCCAAAAATTGCGTTGGATTCACAAAAATAGAGACTACTACTACTTCATTTTCTTCCTTTGCACGCTTTATAAGTGCGATGTGTCCTTCATGTAAGGCACCCATTGTCGGTACAAATCCTACCGTTTTGTCAATATCTTTTAAATGTTCTTTTAATGCCAAAGGATTTGATATAATCTTCATTTTAAGCCCTGCTGTAATATAATTGCAATTATAACAAGTAAATTTATAAAAACAGAATGGTGAGATATGGATAACTACGAATACACAGAACTTTTAAAAAATATTACCCTGAAAATGAAAAATATTACGGGTGTTGTCGAGCCGGAAAAAATCCAAACAAGACTCCAGGAGATTCAAGAACTGGAGAATGACCAGGATTTTTGGAACAACGCAGATTATGCAGCCAAAATACAAAAAGAAAAAACACAGCTGCAAAGAAAACTAGACAAATACAATACTGCAAAAGATGCTGTTGAAGATGCAAAAGAGTTGTATGACATGGCAAAAGAAGAAGATGACAGCGAATCGCTTGAAGCACTTTATGAAGATGCACCAAACCTGGAGAAACAAATTCGCGATATGGAAATCGAAGTCCTGCTTAGCGGTGAAACAGATGCCAATAATGCTATTTTATCCATTCATCCCGGTGCAGGAGGAACAGAGTCTCAAGACTGGGCCGAGATGCTGCTAAGAATGTATAAACGCTGGGCTGAGCGACGCGGTTTCAAAGTCGAAGTTTTGGATTATCAGGCGGGAGAGGAAGCAGGTATTAAAGATGTTTCAGTACTTATTAAAGGTGAGAATGCTTATGGGTATCTCAAGGTTGAAAACGGTATTCATAGGCTTGTAAGAATATCGCCCTTTGACTCCAATGCCAAACGTCATACCTCTTTTGCATCTGTTATGGTTTCCCCTGAGGTTGATGATGATATTGACATTACTATAGAAGACAAAGATATACGCATAGACACCTACCGCTCAAGTGGAGCAGGCGGACAACATGTCAACAAAACTGAATCTGCAATTCGTTTGACGCATATAGAGACGGGCGTTGTCGTACAATGTCAAAATGACAGAAGTCAACACAAAAACAAAGCAACCGCACTAAAAATGCTCAAATCTCGTTTATATGAATTGGAACTTGAAGAGCAAAAAGCCAAAGAAGCAGGAATAGCCAAAAGTGAAATAGGCTGGGGGCATCAAATACGCTCCTATGTTATGCAGCCTTATCAACAAGTAAAAGACACAAGAAGCAATGAGGCATATTCTAATGTTTCTGGTATATTAGACGGCGATATAGACAATATGATAGAAGGTGTTTTAATAGCGATAAATCGTGTTTAGGATTCAAAATTAAATAAAACCGCATTCTATCTCATTCTTTTGCTCCTAGTCAAACGATTTTAATCGTCGCGTAGCTAAAGCTATGCTCCTCATAAAATAGTTCAACTAGAAACAAAATAACATTGCTATAATCAGCGTATTTATTTAATTTTAAATCCTTAATTTTCCTCTTTTTTTAAAAAACTGTACGCTAAAAATAGGACTCCTAAAATCATTGCAAAAATTGTGATATATTTTGCACGTTGTTGTTGTGCCTGGGAGAGAGCCTTTGTGATATGAGACATATCTGATTTAGTTTTTTTGACACTTTTGATACTTCTCACACTTGCTTCCATTCTGGCAACATTTGCCGCAGCTATCTCATTTTCACTGACACCCATTTTAGGTGTAACCCAAAAATGCACAGCAAATCCGACAAGAAGCATTATTATCCCGAGTGTCCTTAGTATTATAATCTTATGTTTTAAAAAAAATTCCATCTTCTCTCTTCTCTTTTGCTATTTATAAAGCAAATTATGTCAAAATCACGATATGAATCTACTTAAAGAATTTTTACTTGATGATAAATGCTCTTATCTTGAAGATAAAGAACAAACAACACACTATAAGGTAATTGACAATTGTAGCACTACATTTTGTGAAAGTTTGATAGAACGAGGCTACAGACGTTTTGGTAAGATGTTTTTCAGACCTATCTGTACTACATGTAGCGAGTGTCAAAGTATTAAAATAGATGTAGAAAATTTTACCTTTAGTAAATCTGCAAAAAGAGTACTGAAAAAAGCAAAAAATATTCGTACTTTTATACGTACACCGAGTGTTACACAAGAGCATATTGATTTATTTGAAAAGTACCATCTTTATATGCATAAAAAAAAGGATTGGAACTACTCAAAAACAACTCTGCAGCACTACTACAACTCTTTTGTGACAGGACATGGTGATTTTGGATATGAAGTGCTTTATTATGATGATGACAACTTAATTGCGGTAGATTTAATAGATATTTTAGAGAATGGCGTCTCTTCCATCTACTTTTATTATGACCCTGATTATGCCAAATATTCTTTAGGAAAATTATCTCTCTATCATCAGATAAAATTTGCAAAAAGTGCAAATAAAAAATGGATTTATTTGGGCTATTATGTAAAGGGTTGCCCTTCCCTCTCATATAAATCAGAGTACACGCCTTATGTCACCCTTCAAGGCAGACCAAATGAGCACGAAGAGTTTATATGGTCTTAGAGAGTTCTTTTTTCTGCTCTTGCCTGATCTCTAATTTTTTCTTTTGTACTTCTTGATTGAGCTGTTGTTCAAGTTTTTCCTGTTGGAGTTTATCATTTTTTCTAATTCTTCTAATTTTCTCTAATTCTCGTAATTTTTTTCTGTTTAACAAACTCTTTTTATATTCTTTTTTTCTTCTCAAGTTTTTATCATTATCTAAATATTTTTGTATCAATCCTGTTGCATTTACTTCATCTGAATGAGAAAAATAATAATCAATTATCTTATTTTTACTCTTTTTTTCATCAATAAGACCGGTATTGATTAACTGTGAAAAAAGCTTCGAATTTTCATTTTCTATTGCCAAATCCAAATTTCTTTTTGCAGATCTTACAAGAAAATCATTTGTTTGTGAGAGTTTTCTCAACTTATTTAAATATTGCATTTTATTAGTATTTACACCTTCATCAAGTGCAAAACCATCTTTTTTAAGTTTTTTAACATCGGCAACATACTCTTTAATCTTCTTTTTATAGACCTTGTAGTCATCTATATTTTCTAGTTTTTGAATTTTATCCACATTGTTATATATAATATCACCAAGGGTAGAGAAAGCTTTTGGATTTTGTGCATAAAGAGCGATATTTAGTAGGAAAAAGAAAAATATTTTGTACATTATAATAACCTGATAAAAATTTTTATTATTATAACAGAATTTTTATTTTTTAAAATAAGAAAGTGTACTCTCTCAAAAGAGAGTACACGGAGAGTAAAAGTTTATAACGAGGTTATTAACCGTTACGTTTTTTCTGAATTTCTTCAGCTACATTTTTAGGAACTTCTTCATAATGATCAAATTCCATTGCGTATGTAGCACGCCCTTGAGTTGCAGAACGAAGATCAGTTGAATAACCGAACATTTCAGCTAGAGGAACAAAAGCATCAACAATTTTATTTCCAGCTCTGTCACCCATGTTGTTTACTTGTCCACGTCTACGATTAAGGTCACCGATAACATCACCCATGTAATCTTCAGGAACTTCAACTTCAACTTTCATCATAGGCTCAAGTATTGCAGCATCTGCTTTACGGCAAGCTTCTTTGAATCCCATTGATGCAGCTAGTTTAAATGCCATCTCATTTGAATCCACATCATGGTAAGAACCATCATATAATGTAACTTCAATATCTTCCATTGGATAACCGGCAAGAACACCACTAGCCATAGCTTCTTCACAACCTTTCTCAACTGCAGGAATGTATTCTCTTGGAACAGATCCACCTTTGATTTCATTGTTAAAGACAAAACCAGTATCAGCTTCACCCGGTTTAACTTTCAGGAATACATGACCAAATTGACCACGTCCACCAGATTGTTTTGCATATTTGTACTCTTGATTAACTTCTTTTTTAATCGTTTCACGATAAGAAACCTGTGGAGCACCAACTTCTGCTTCAACTTTGAACTCACGTTTCATGCGATCAACAAGAATTTCTAAGTGTAACTCACCCATACCAGAGATAATAGTTTGACCTGTTTCATCATCAGTATGTACTCTAAATGATGGATCTTCAGCAGCCAGTTTTCCTAAAGCAATACCCATTTTTTCTTGGTCAGCTTTTGTTTTTGGCTCAACTGCAACAGAGATAACCGGTTCAGGGAAGTCCATACGTTCAAGTACAACTTTCTCAGCAGGATCACATAAAGTATCACCTGTAGTCGTTGATTTAAGTCCAACAACTGCACCAATTTCACCAGCATAGATCTCTTTAATCTCTTCACGCTTAATAGCATGCATTTTCAAGATACGACCAACACGCTCTTTTTTATCTTTTGTTGTATTGTGTACATAAGAACCTGATTCTAATGAACCACGATATACACGGATAAAAGTAAGAACACCCACAAATGGATCTGTCATAATTTTAAATGCCAATGATGCAAAAGGTCCATTGTCAGTTGATTCAACAACAACTTCTTTTTCTTCATCATCCATCATTGTACCCATAATTGGCGGTGCTTCAACCGGTGAAGGAAGGTAATCAACAACAGCGTCAAGTAAAGTTTGAACACCTTTGTTTTTAAATGCAGTACCAGGAGTCATCGGAACAATAGCCATACCGATAGTTGCAGATTTAATAGCCGCTTTGATCTCTTCTTGTGAAATTTCTTCACCTTCTAAGAATTTTTCAGCAAAATCATCATTACCTTCAACTTCAGCTAAAGTTTCAAGCATTTTTTCTCTGTACTCATCAGAAATTTCTTGAAGTTCAGGGCGAATATCTTGCACATGGTAGTTAGAACCCATTGCAGCATCTTCATCCCATACAATTTCTTTCATCTGTACTAAATCAACGACACCCTCAAATTTGTCTTCAGCACCGATAGGTAACTGAAAAGGCATTGGGTTACCTTTGAGGCGATCACGAATTTGACGCTCAACTTCATAGAAATCTGCACCAGTTCTATCCATTTTGTTAACAAAAACAATAGATGGAACTTTATAACGATTACGTTGTCTCCAAACTGTTTCTGATTGTGGTTGAACCCCACCAACAGCACAGAATACTGAAACAGCACCATCAAGTACACGCATAGAACGTTCAACTTCAATAGTAAAGTCAACGTGGCCCGGAGTATCGATAATATTTATCTGTTTTCCTTGCCATTCACAAGTTGTTGCAGCAGAAGTAATTGTAATACCACGCTCTTGCTCTTGTTCCATCCAGTCCATAGTAGCAGCACCATCATGAACCTCACCAATTTTATGCTCAACACCAGTATAGAAAAGAATTCTTTCTGTTGTTGTTGTTTTACCCGCATCAATGTGAGCAGCAATACCGATGTTTCTTACATCTTCTAATTTATGACTTCTTGGCATATGTTATCCTATTACCATCTATAATGAGCAAATGCTTTATTAGCTTCTGCCATTTTATAAGTATCTTCTTTTTTCTTAAATGCTGAACCTTTATCTGATGCAGCATCCATAAATTCATTAGCCAATCTCTCAGCCATAGTTCTTTCATTACGTTTACGAGCTGCATCAACCAACCATCTAATTGCAAGAGATTGTTGACGCACAGGGCGTACTTCTACTGGAACTTGATAAGTAGCACCACCAACACGGCGACTTTTAACCTCTATTATAGGTTTGATATTCTCAATAGCTTCATTAAATGTATCTATTCCTGATTTTTCTCCACGAGAACCAATGATATCCATTGCACTGTAGATAATTTTTTCAGCAGTAGATTTTTTACCATCTAACATGATTTTGTTTATAAATTTCGTTAAAATTTTGCTTCCATAAACTGGATCTGGCATAATTTCACGAACGGGAGCTTTTCTTCTTCTCATTTGTAATTTTCCTTACTTCAATTTGTATTCTTCAAATTTACTCAAAATTAACCACTAAAGGTCAATCCTGTAGCTATTGAATATATATTAAAAAAATAATCTTAGATTATTTTTTAGGCTTTTTCGTACCATATTTTGATCTTGCAACAGTTCTGTTTGCAACACCAGCAGTATCAAGTGCACCACGAACAATGTGATACTTCACACCAGGTAAATCTTTAATACGGCCACCACGTACAAGTACGATTGAGTGTTCTTGAAGGTTGTGACCTTCACCACCGATATATGAAATAACTTCAAAACCTGAAGTTAATCTAACTTTTGCAACTTTTCTTAAAGCCGAGTTAGGTTTTTTAGGTGTAGTTGTGTAAACACGTGTACATACACCACGACGCTGTGGACATGAGTCAAGAGCCGGTGATTTTGATTTTTTAATCACACGTTTACGCTCTTTACGAATCAATTGATTGATTGTAGGCATACAATTCCTTTTTTCTTAAATTTTTCCAGTAGAATAAAACTCACTAAAAAATTTAGAGAGTTATAGACACGAAATAATACAGAAATTGTAATTAAAGTTAGCTTATTTTAAGAATGAATTAATTTTTATAGATTAGAGTGAGAAAAAATGTTGGAGGAAGTAAAGAAGATGTTACTCTTCTTCACTTACAAATTCAAGGTTTTGATCTTTATATATACCTGTTCCAACAGGAATAGTACGACCAATAATAACATTTTCTTTTAAGTTTTCAAGATTATCGACTTTTGCCGAAACTGCAGCTTCCGTCAATACTTTTGTCGTATCTTGGAATGATGCAGCTGAGATGATAGAATCAGCTGAAACTGCCGCACGTGTAATACCGACCAAGAATGGTTCAGCAATCGCAGGACGACCGCCAAGACGCATGATTTTTTCATTTTCTTGAGCAAATTTTACTTTAGAAACCAAATCACCTTCAATAAACTTCGTATCACCTGATTTTACAATTTTAACTTGACGCAACATTTGTGTAAAGATTACCTCAATATGTTTATCGGCAATATTAACCCCTTGAGAACGATACACTTGCTGCACTTCAGATACAAGATAGTTATATAAAGCTTTCACACCCATGATACGTAAAAGTTCATGTGAAGATAAAATACCTGTTGTAAGACGCTCACCTGCGTGAACAAAATCACCAGGATTAACTACAGGCTCATGTGATTTATCTACAAAGTATTCTTTTACTATACCATTATCAGCATTGCTTACAATAATTCTTACTTTCCCACGTAGAGGTTTACCAAAGCTGACTACACCATCAATTTCAGAAATAAGTGCTGTTGCTTTAGGACGACGACCTTCAAAAAGTTCAGATACACGTGGCAGACCCCCTGTAATATCTGATGATTTTTGTAATGCTTTTGGTGTTTTTGCCAAAATGTCGGCAACTTTCACTTCCGCACCGTCTGCAACATATACAGATGACTTCGGCTCAATTGCGTAACGTAAAAGTTCGCCGCTTTCTGTTGCCAACACGATTGCCGGCTTATACTCTGAAGATATATGATCATTAATCATAAGACGTGTTTTACCTGTCAACTCATCAAGCTGTTCACTTGCTGTTGTTCCGACAATAATATCTTCATATTTTACAATACCGTTTGCCTCAGAGATAATTGGATTAGAATATGGATCCCATTCGGCTATTACAACTGATTCATCCGATGAAGGTTTTGCAATAACAGTATCTCTATCAACACTTTCATTATCATCAGTAACAATAACGGAACCACGCGCAATATAGTGACGAACACCCTCACGGTTATTAGCATCAATTACAGCTGCAAAAAGACCTTTTTCAACAACTTCGTACCCTGATTTCAATCCTTCAAATCTCTCAAGGTAATCGCCTCTAAGTAAAAAGTACTTCACAGTACCTTCTTCCTTTGCAAGAATTTTTTTCGTAACAGGGGCACCGTCATCAACTAGGAGTTCTGATGCATATGGAATACGGCTTGGTACGTTCCATCCGTCTTTAATTGTTTCAACAATAGAATCGAGTGCTTCAACTTTTTCGCCATTTTTGTGCGGGAAGTAGTATTTCCCTTCAATCTGTCCGCTTACACCTGCAAGTTCATTCGGTTTTGCTATTTCGATTTTACGTAATGAATAGCGTACTGTTTCATCATCAGATTTCACACTTATAATCACTTCATCATGGATCGTTTGAATCTCAATTGTTCCGGCAAATGGTGCTTTTATTTTTGGTTCAACCAATAATACACCCGCATTACGGCGGTTCGCAACAATATTTTTACCCTCTTTATTTTTATAAGTTTTCAAATTATAATAACGGATAAATCCTTCTTTTTCTGCAATAACCTGACGCTCTTGTGCAGTAGAAGATGCAGTTCCACCAACGTGGAATGTTCTTAGAGTCAGCTGTGTACCCGGCTCACCGATTGACTGAGCTGCAATAATTCCGACTGCTTCTCCAGCACGAACAATATGCCCTGTTGCAAGGTTTACACCATAACACAATGCACATACACCCTCTTGACTTTTACATGTAGTCGGTGTTCTGATAACTGCTGTTTTAATGCCTGATTCAGCAATTACTTTTGCAGAAACTTCATCAAGTAGTGTTCCCTCAGCATACAAAATTTCATTTGAAATCGGGTCAATAATATCATCAGCAAGTACACGACCGTTGAGTCTGTCTTCCAATGATTCAATCAATGTATTTTGATCAGAAATATCAGAAATTTCAATCCCTTCATGTGTATGACAATCATGTTCAACAATTTTTACATTTTGCGCAACATCAACAAGTTTACGAGTCAAATA
>Ga0256836_1000471_pt1 | contig 20943 bp, 24 predicted proteins | sample 4561380metaG_FD_185974 | JGI IMG/M metagenome (GOLD analysis project Ga0256836, IMG submission 185974) | Hydrothermal vent microbial communities from Guaymas Basin, Mexico - 4561-380 | ecosystem: Environmental > Aquatic > Marine > Hydrothermal vents | place: Mexico: Guaymas Basin | collected...
ATTATATCTAAAATATAGTCTTTGTAATGTAATTATAGTATCAATAGCTAAATACATACTGAATATTTACAAAAAACTGTTATTATTTTTAATTAAAAATTTATAAGGAAATAGATATGCAAAATGATGCAATGCTGACTCAACTAAGATATGTACCAAATGATGCTTTGGTGGAACAACTCAAAAGAATTCAAAAGAATACTCACGGGTATGAAAAAATCGAGAAGCATATTTTAGATTTAAATGATCATCTAAAGGTAAACAATGCTTATGTCGCTTTGTCAAATACAAAAGATTATTTTAAAATAAAAGTAGAGTCACCAACGCCTGAATTGGCTCAAGAAGCACATGAAAAAATACAACATTTCAGTGATAAATTTAAAGTAAAAACAGACAAACTGCCAAATAAGGAAACATATTATATTTTAGGGTATGCGCATTAGGAAAAATAAATGAAAGAGCCGATGAGCATTGAGGGGTATGATAAACTTATAGAAGAATTTAAATATTTGCTAGAAGTTGAAAAACCCAAGGTTGCACATGAAAAACTTGTTGCGGCAGCACTTGGTGACAGAAGTGAAAATGCAGACTATCAAGCTGCAAAAGAGAAATTACGCTTTATTGATAAAAGACTTTTTTATCTTAATAAAATGATACAAAAATCTCAAATCATCGATCCCTCTTTGCATGAACATCATCAAGTTGCTTTTGGCAGTACCGTGATACTTGTCAATATTGACACCGATGAAGAAGAAAAGTATACTATCTGCGGAGTCCTAGAAAGTGAACCTGAAAACGGATTAATTTCTATACATTCACCTCTGGCTAAGGCTATGCTTGGCAAAAAAGAGGGAGATGAATTTAAAATACGACTGCCGAATGCTCTCAAAGAGTATGAAATTGAAAAAATAAAGTATAAAAATATCTTTTCATTGAAAAAAAACATTCGTTCAAAAAGCGATTTTTCTTTCCATTAAAACAACTTTTACCATTCCTTAGATATAATCCCTCTTTAAAAACCAATTTTTAGGAAACATCCGTGAGCCAACAATTAAAAAACATTGATGAACAGTTAGCCAACCATAAACTTTCACAAGAAGACTACAAACATATAAAAGAGATTTTAGGACGTGAACCGAACTTAGTTGAATTAGGAATATTCTCAGCGATGTGGAGCGAACATTGTTCTTATAAATCTTCTAAAGTCCATTTGAAAGGTTTTCCGACGAAAGCACCATGGGTTATTCAGGGACCAGGCGAAAATGCTGGAGTAATTGATATTGGTGACGGCTATGCAGCAGTTTTTAAGATGGAATCACATAATCATCCAAGTTTTATAGAGCCATATCAAGGGGCTGCAACTGGTGTTGGTGGAATTATGCGTGATGTATTTACAATGGGTGCCCGTCCTGTGGCAAATTTAAATGCACTTCGTTTTGGGAATGTCTTAAACAAAGATGATATCTCTAAGCACCAGCGTTATTTAGTACGCGGTGTAACTGAGGGTATAGGCGGTTATGGTAACTGTATGGGTGTACCTACCATTGGTGGTGAAACAAGCTTCGATGAATGCTACAATGGTAATATCCTTGTAAATGCATTTACATTGGGCATTGCTAAGAGTGATGAGATCTTTTATGGTAAAGCTGAAGGAAATGGAAATCCAGTAATGTATGTTGGCGCGAAAACAGGTCGCGACGGTCTTGGTGGGGCTGTTATGAGTTCAGATTCTTTTACTGAAGAGAGTAAATCTCTTCGCCCTACTGTACAAGTTGGTGATCCATTTACTGAAAAACTACTTTTAGAAGCATGTTTAGAACTTTTTAAAACTGACCATGTTATCGGTATTCAAGATATGGGTGCTGCGGGGCTTACTTCATCTGCTTTTGAGATGGCAGGTCGTTCAGGCTCAGGAATGATAATGCATTTAGATAAAGTTCCTGCTCGCGAAGAGGGCATGACTCCGTATGACTTTATGCTAAGTGAATCACAAGAACGCATGCTACTTTGTGCTAAAAAAGGTTCAGAACAGGCAATTATTGATATTTTTGAAAAATGGGATTTGGATGCTGCTGTTGTCGGTGAAGTGACTGATACAGGAAATATGGAACTCTTCTGGCATGGAGAAAAATGCGCTGAGGTTCCTGTTGACCCCGTAAGTGAAGAAGCACCTGAGCTTAATCGTCCTATGAAAAAACCAGTTTATTTGGATGATATACATAAAGTTAGCATTGATGATTTTGATAGAGTATCAAATCAAGAAGCATTTGAAACATTAACCAAATCTATGGAAGTAGTAGACAAATCTTGGATTTATACACAATATGATTCAATGGTACAAACAAATACCATTAAAAATGGCGGAACACTTGACGCATCTGTAATCCGTGTAAAAGAGAACAAAAAAGCATTAGCAATGTCTGCTGACTGTAATGTCCGTTACTGTTATATTGATCCTAAAATGGGCGCGGCGGCTGCAGTTGTTGAATCTGGGCGTAATGTTGCAATGAGTGGAGCAAGACCATTGGCAATTACAGATTGTCTTAATTATGGAAATCCAGAAAATCCTGAAGTTATGTGGCAGTTTGGTGAGGGTTGTTTAGGTATCAAAGAAGCATGTGCTGCACTTACTACTCCGGTAATCGGTGGAAATGTTTCTCTTTATAATGAAACAAATGGTGTTTCAGTTTTTCCAACGCCTTCCATTGCAACGGTTGGTGTTAATGATGATGAAAACAATGTCCTTATGTCAAGTTTTCAATCAGAAGGGAATGCACTTTATTTAATAGGTGAGAGCAGTTCAGAATTTGGCGGTTCTTTATATATGAAAGAGCTTTACAATACCGTTGCCGGAGTTATACCTGAAATTGATTATAAAAAAGAGCTTGCACTTTGGGATTTAGTTATAGAAGCGAATAAAAAACACCTGTTAGAGTGTGCAAAAGATGCAAGCAGTGGAGGTGTTGCAATAGCTTTAGCGAAGATGGCAGCCACAAGTGGACTTGGTTGCGATGTAGATATGAGTGTTGCCGATGATCGAGATATCTTTGCAGAAAGTATGAGCCGTGCTATCATTGAAGTAAAACCTGAAAACTGTGAAGCTTTTGAATCGATGCTTGATGAGTCAATGTCTGTTGAAAAAATTGGTACAGTGGGCGGAGATAATGTACATATAAACAATGTAAATATGAGTATGCAAAAACTTCAGGATAATTATTTTAATACCTTTGAGAAGATAATTTCACAGGATTTATAATTAATATCATCATAAGTTATCATTATGATTGTTTTATCAATTAATTGTAATAATTTAATTTAATTTAATCTATTTGATAGTAGAATCTCTTTGCACTAATTTTAAAGGAAGAGAATGAAAAAGATAATATTAGGATTAAGCGTATTAGCTGTTATGCTATTTACTTCGGGATGTTCAACAATGCATATGGGTTGGACTGCTGTAACAAATCAGCATAAGCTTGATGACGGTGCAATGCCGGCGTATGATGATATGTTTACAAAAGTGGCAAAATACGGTGACCCTGCTCGTGCAATGATGAAAGAGTGGAAAGTGGAAGAAGGTATAAGCGCTGATGAAGTAAAAGAGTCAATAGCAGCACTTACTGAAGAGTATAACATGAGACTTACAGGTTATGTGAAAATGTATACAAAAGAGGATGCAAAGCCAAATGAAGTAAAAGAAGCGAGAATTTGGTCTTTATGTAATCTTACTACAGCAAAAGTATTTTTGAACTATTCAAGATACTATGGTGGTTTTATGCCATGTAGAATTATGTATGTTGCATATGGAAACGGCGATGCATATTTAATTAGTATGGATATGACTCTTGCAATACACGGTGGATATCCATTACCTCCAAAAATGCTAGAAGCTGCTGAAAAAGTAAAAACAGCAATGGAAGAAATTCCTGAACGTGCAGCACAAGGTGATTTTTAATCACTTTTGCTTTTATGAGCTTATAAATTTTATAAGCTCACTATCTAATTGATACGGTGTATTGACGACTGTATCAATTGTCTTATAATTAAATCCATTCTCCGTATAACAAATTACGCTTTCATTTCTATTTTGTATTAAACCATCTATTGCATAGGTTATAAATTTATAAGCCATTAGTCTGTCTTTTACTGTAGGATTACCTCCTCTTTGAAGGTGACCCAGCACATTAACTCTTGATTCAATACCGATTTTTTCTTCAAACCACTCAGCAATCTCTTGGGAGTCTTGATCAATTCCTTCTGCAACAACAGCTATAAAATATCTGCGTCCGTTTTGTATCTCTTGTCTGAATTTCTGCTCATAATCATTTAAATTGTAATCTATTTCAGGAATTAAGCAAAGTTCAGAACCTGATGTAAGGTGAGAGACCAGAGCAAGGTACCCGCATTTGTTTCCCATAGTCTCAATAATAAAAGCCCTTTTAAACGAGGAGGCTGTATCTCTGATGGAGTCTATAGAAAATTTTATCATATTAAGTGCTGTATCCACACCCAAACAATATTCAGTTCCTGAAATATCATTATCAATAGTAGAAGGAATGCCACAAAATCTGATTTTATGTTCTTTGTAAAATGTATGCAGTCCTTTAAAAGAACCATCTCCGCCAAGTACAATCAGCATTATAATTTGCAGTTTGTCTAGATTTTCTTTCGCAATTACGCGATATTTAGCCTGCATAAATCTTTTGCTTCTTGCACTCCCTATTTTTGTACCTCCACGGTTGATAATACCGGCAACATCACAGTAACTTGCCTTTTTTATATTATTGTCAATGAGCCCTTCATATCCGTCATAAACAAAATAGGGAGTTAGATTATTTTGCAGACTGTATTCAACAAATTGCTTTAATGCAGGATTCATTCCTGAGACATCACCACCGGAACAGAGTATAGCTATATTTTTCTTCATTGTAGTTCTCTTAATTTATTTTTTTAAGTTTACCATCTTCTAAACTCTATTTAGCTAAAATGGCACTAATATTTCAAATCAAGGCTTGAATGAATCTTGTCGTTAGGCAAAGCTTTAGTGAGAGGAATTTTTATGAAGCTTTGCTTTAAAAAAAGGAGAAAGAGTGCAAAAAAGAGCGTTAGTAAGTGTAAGCGATAAAAACGGTGTAGTTGATTTTTGTAAATCATTAGTGAAAAACGGGTATGAAATTATTTCGACCGGTGGAACCTATAAGCTTTTAAAAGAAAATGGCGTCGATGCTGTTGAAATTGATGAAGTGACAAAATTTCCTGAATGTTTTGAAGGGCGTGTAAAAACTCTCAATCCTTATGTGCACGGTGGAATTTTACACCGTCGTGACAAGCAGTCACATTTAGATCAGGCCAAAGAGCTTGGTGTCGAGGCAATTGATTTGGTTTGCGTTAATCTTTATCCTTTTAAAGAGACTATTGAAAAAACCGATGATTTTGATGATATTATAGAAAATATCGATATAGGCGGACCGGCTATGGTACGTTCGGCTGCAAAAAACTTTGATGCTGTTTTAATTGTAACAAATGTGCAAGATTATGGTGAAGTTATTGATGCAATAGAAAACGAAAAAAACACAAAAGAGTTCCGTCGTGGTTTTATGATAAAAGCCTATGAGCACACGGCTGCATATGATTCAATGATAGCAAATTATATGAACGAGCGCTTTAATGAAGGTTTTGGCGAAAAACAGTTTGTAGTCGGCAATAAAGTAATGAACACACGTTACGGTGAAAACCCTCATCAAAAAGGTGCATTGTATGAATTTGATAAACATTTTTCACAAAACTTTAAAACTCTTAAAGGTGAGGCAAGTTTTAATAATTTAAATGATTTAAACGGTGCAGTAAAAATCGCACGTGCATTTGGAGATGAAAATGCCGTTTGTATCTCAAAACACGGAAATCCTTGCGGCTTTGCAATAAAAGAGACACTTTTAGAAGCTTATACCGAAGCACTCAAGTGTGATCCTGTTTCTGCTTTTGGTGGTGTTGTAGCAGTAAACGGTACAGTAGATAAAGCACTTGCTCAGAAGATGAATGAAATTTTTATAGAAGTAATTATTGCCGGTCGTATCACTGAAGAGGCACAAGAAGTATTTGCCGCAAAAAAACGCATAAAACTTTTTGAAATGGGTGCAGATAAACTGATACTTGCAAATGACAAAAAAGATTTTAAACATATTGACGGAGGATTTATTTTTCAAGATGCCGATAAGGTAAAAGATGATGAAGTGAAAAATGCAAAACTTATGAGTAAAAAGGCTGCAACTCCAGAGGAGATGAAAGATTTAGAAATTGCATATAAAGTAGCATCGCTTACAAAATCAAATTGTGTTGTATATGTAAAAAATGCTGCAATGGTCGCTGTGGGCATGGGCATGACAAGTCGTGTTGATGCCGCACAGTGTGCACTCAAAAAAGCAAAAGAGATGGGAATTGATGTAACAGGTGCAGCACTTGCAAGTGAAGCATTCTTTCCGTTTCGTGATTCTATAGATGCAGCCGCAGCAGCGGGTGTGAAAAATGTTATTGAGCCTGGTGGGTCAATTCGTGATGATGAAATTATAGCCGCAGCTGATGAATTTGGTATGAGCCTTTACTTTTCAGGTATTCGTCACTTCTTACATTAAAGATATCAAGGTTTTTTTACCTTGATTGACATACGCTCAACTAATATGATATAATTCCACTAACAACAAGCTATAATTATCAAATAAGTTAGAAGGAATGAAATATGAGTAAATCATTATACGAAACATTGGAAGTCTCTCCAAATGCAAGCGAATCAGAAATCAAAAAAGCATATAGAAAATTAGCACGTAAATATCATCCGGATGTGAATAAAGATCCGAGTGCGGAAGAAAAATTTAAAGAAATTAATGCAGCTTATGAAGTTCTCAGTGACAAAGAGAAAAAAGCACAGTATGATCAATACGGTGATGCAATGTTTGGCGGTCAAAATTTCCATGATTTTTCACAAAGTCAAGGTGGAAATGTAGATCTTGATGAAATACTGCGTCAAATGTTCTCAGGTGGTGGAGGCGGCTTTAGCGGCTTCGGTGGAGCAGGAGCATCCGGTTTTGGTGGCTCTGGTTTTGGCGGACAACAACGTTATCAAGAACCAAATCTTGATATTGAAGCAAATGTAACAATTCCATTTGCTGTGGCAATTTTAGGTGGTTCACACTCTGTTTCAGTGAATGGTGAACGTTTTGATATAAAAATTCCTGCCGGTGTAAAAGATGGTGAGCGAATGCGTGTTAAAGGCAAAGGTCATGCACAAAACGGCAGAGTCGGTGACCTCTTTTTACGTATACATGTAGCACCAAGTCCTGAATATGAAAGAGAAGGGGATGATTTAGTTAAAACTATTGATGTGCCATTATATGCTGCACTCTTTGGTGAGAAGATCTCTGTGCAGACATTAGAGAAAGAAATTAAACTGAAAATTCCGCAAAATACAAAGAATGGACAAAGATTCCGTGTCAAAGGCATGGGGGCTATGAATCGTAAAACAAAACAAAGAGGTGATTTATATTTAAAAGCAAATATTGTCTTACCGAAAGTTGAAGATTTAGATCCTGATTTAGTTCAAATTATGAAAGAAAAATTACCTAAAACAGTATAAAAGGAGGGTATTAATATGCACCATTATGATGAACCGGTCTATTTAATTAGTATCGTTGCAAAAATATTAGATATTCATCCTCAGACTTTACGTCAGTATGAACGAGAAAATTTGATTAATCCATCTCGTTCTGATGGGCGTATAAGACTTTATTCACAACGAGATATTGACAAGATTAAATTGATATTAAGATTAACACGTGAACTTGGTGTTAACTTAGCAGGTGTAGATATTATTTTAAATTTAAAAGAGACTATAGACGCAATGGAAAAAGAGATTGCCCAGTTGCGTCATGATGTGGAAACTGCTAAAAATGCACATTCTGTTTCGCCAGAGAAATCACTTGTAACGAAAAAAAGCCTATATGAAATGATAGTTTTCAAAGAGTAAAACAGATTACTCTTTGAGTCTTTGTATTTTTGCTCCGACATTTTGAAGTTTATTTTCAAGAGAGTCATAACCGCGGTCTAAATGATAGATGCGATGTACGTTTGTCTCTTGTGTTGCTACAAGTGCAGCTAAGACAAGAGCACTTGAAGCGCGTAGATCTGTTGCCATTACATCTGTTCCGCACAGTTCTGTTTTTCCATTGACAGTTGCGGTATGCCCGTTTAATGTAATATCTGCACCCATACGTTGTAGTTCACTTACATGCATAAATCTATTTTCAAAAAGTCTTTCTTCTATTATGGAAACACCGTTTGCTTGTGTTGCAAGTGCCATAAACTGCGCCTGCATATCTGTAGGAAATGCAGGATACTCTTGTGTTACAATTTTGACAGGTTTTAGCTCTTGTGAAGGATGAATAGTTATAGTATTTTGAGTGATGCTAAAAGTATTTCCCATCTCTTCAAGTTTAGAAATAACCGCTCCTAAATGTTTTGGTTCAACATTTGTAAGTGTGAGTTCAGATTTTGTAATCGCACCTGCACAAAGGTAAGTTCCTGCTTCAATTCTATCAGGTATAACAGAAAATTCTTCAATGTTAAGTAATTTTCCATCTGTTCCGTGAATTTCAAGTATTGCTGTCCCTATACCATTTATTTGAACACCACTAGTATTAAGTACTTCACACAATTGGACTACTTCAGGTTCTCTTGCCGCATTTGTAATAGTTGTAACCCCTTTTGCAAGTGCAGCAGCCATAATGATATTTGCGGTACCAGTAACGGTGACTTTGTCAAAAATAATGTCACATCCTTGAAGCCCGTTGGGTGTTGTCGCTTCAATATATCCGGCTTTTATGTCTATTTTTGCACCCATTTGCTCTAATGCCTTTAAATGCAGATCTATTGGACGTTGTCCAATAGCGCATCCTCCGGGTAAAGATACCTCACAGTGTCCGAATCGAGCCAAGATAGGACCTAGAACCAAGATAGAAGCACGCATTGTCTTAACAATATCATAGGTTGCTTTTGTCTCGTGTAGGTTTGCAGTATTTACGACAACTCTGTCTTCTAAAAACTCACATGCAGCACCGAGATTTGACAATAGTTTTAAAAGAGTTCTTATATCTACCACTTGTGGCAGATTTTTCATATGTACACTGTTCTTTGCAAGTATGCACATTGCAATAAGAGGTAAAGATGCATTTTTTGCACCTGAGATATTTATAGTACCTTCAAGTGAAGCTACATTTTGTATTTTTAAATAGTCCATAGGTCTCTTTGTATTAATTAGTGATTGACATTATATCGAATTATTATGAGTATAGATTAAATATTTTTTTTTTGATATACTTAATTTTTTAAAGGAATTACGAATGAGTTCAGCACTGGACAGATTGAAAAATTTAACCAATAAAATTTCAAGTTATGAAACTGCAAGAAAACAAAATCTAAAAATATTAAAAGATTTATTTATGGAACTAGCGATAGACAAAAAAGTAGACAATTTTGATGATTTATTTAATTTTAAAGCTGTAAATCTGTCGGGTGTTTCATTGAATGATGAGACTCTCGGTGAAATTAAAAAAGGCAGATATCTGCAGATACTGGCGATCAGTTATGATAAAAATGCCATACAAAAAAGTAAAAATATCTCTTTGGCATATTTCGGCAGAGTTGAAAATGTTGAGAATGAATTGAAAAACAAGGTGGTTGACTTTGTAATCCGTTACAGATTTGAAAAAAGCTTTATGACCCTTGAGCATTATCATGATATGTTGGGTAAATTTGGACAAAAAAGTGAGTAGATTTTATTTTTTACTATGGTTTAGGTGGGCGCTTAAATTAACACTCTATACTCTTGTATTAACCTTTGTCATTGCGGCTTTTATAACTTTGGGAATATACATAGCTCAAGGGCTGAAACCTTTGGACATCGAAATAATTACGGCACTTATCGCAATATTTAAATTTTGGTTTGTATTGTCATGGAGTTTTGCACTTTTAATCATTTTGTTTAGAAGTTTAAAGTATATATTTAACAAATGCGTCGGAGGCTATGTGTTTGAACTTTTAACCTGCCCCGTTCAAGAGAAAAAAGACGAAATTAGAGAGGTAATTACCGATATCGGTTATGGTGATTTGCTCAAGGTTTGGCGTAAATGGTTTATGCTCCTTATTTGGATGGTAGCCGCACAGATGATTGTAGCTTTGATTATTATGAAACTGTTTAGTTCGTATGAAAATATTTTTGACTGGTTTAATATTTATTTATTATATATTTTTATTTTAATTGCAGGATATTTTTCTTTTATTGTTTTGAGCATTAAGTGCAAAAAAGTACGGATAAGCAAATGTTAATATTTACGGATGTTGAAACAACAGGGCTCGAAGCAGGTGACGTTATCTGCTCCATTGCCTTGTTATATGAAGATGATGTTATACATGAATTGTTAAACGAAGGGAAAAAAATACCGCCCTTAGCTTCAACTGTTCATCATATAACCAATGAGATGATTCAGAATAAAAAATCATTTAAAGAGAGTAAAATATATGATTTTTTGAAACAAAATAACAGTTCTGACAATACTTTAATAGCACATAATGTAAAATTCGATTTAGAAAAACTAAATGTCGCCGGTTTAGATTGGCAGGGTGATGTTATAGATACGCTCAAAGTAACAAAACATCTTATAAAAGAGTGTGAACTATTCTCTTTGGAGTTTTTACGATATGAATTAAAACTTTACATCAAAGAATGTGAAATGAAGCAAAAATATGGAATTAAAGATGCTTTATGCGTACATAAAGCAGTGCGTGACGTATTTGTAACAAAATTGCTGTTTGAATACCTGCTTGACTACGCAACAATTGAGAAGATGAAAGAGTTGAGTTTTCAAAAGATACTGTTAGAAAAGCTTTCATTCGGAAAATATATGGGAAAATATATAGAAGAGATAGTATTAAATGACAGAGCATATATCACATGGATGTTAGGCTTACAAGAGTTAGATGAAGATTTGAAATACTCACTAGAGTATTATATGAGAGGATAATTATATGAGAGTAGCCGTTGAATGTCAATCTCCGCTTTTACAAAAATCACTAGAACTTTTTTTATCGAAGTATTTAAGTTCATCTAAAAAGAGCGATATTATCATTAGAGATGAAGAGTGCTTAAATGAAAGCCGGTGCTTTTATATTTCAAGTGAAGAAGGGGCAGATTTATTAAAACCTTTTTCAAAGTCACAACTTATTTTAGCATTGGAAAAAAAATATAATGAGTTGTACCCCAAAAGCACAAACAGCATCATTGAAGATGAGGATACGCCAGAGACCATGAATTTTGAAATACTGCAAAAAAGAATTGAATTATTAACACAAGAGTATCAAGAAAATATATTAAGAGCAGTGAAAGCATTTTATGAAAAATAAACAATTAAGTAAGAAAATAATCGCGGGTAAATATAAAGGTAAAAGACTTTTATTGCCATCAAAAACGACAACACGAAGTTCTAAATCTATAGTGTTGGAATCTTTTTTCAATACTTTGCAGTTTAACATTGTCGGTGCAAATTTTGTTGAGGTGTTTTCAGGCAGCGGTTCCATAGGACTTGAAGCCCTCAGTCGTGGTGCAAAAAAAATATACTTTATGGAAAAAGACTCAAATGCTTTAAAAACATTGAAAGAAAATATAGCACAAACTGACCCAAATGCCTGTGAAGTTTTTGCAGGAGACAGTTTTTCAAATATTCATACGGTGGTCTCAAAACTGAAAAAGTCCAATGAAGACGCTTATTTTTATATTGACCCTCCTTTTAGTATTCGAGAAGATATGGAAGATATTTATGAAAAAACAATGCAGCTTATTAAAGAACTACCCGAGTTACATGTAAAGTTGATTATAATTGAACATATGAGCGGACTTGATATTCCTCAAAAATTAGGTTTATATCAAGTGAAAAAATCAAAAAAATTCGGAAATACTACATTGACTTATTTAGTAAGTGAAAATATGGAATAAAACTTGCTGACTCTTGCTTACATGTAAGGATTGACAATGAAATATATTTTATTTTTTCTACTTTTTTTCTCGACACTTAATGCAACGAAAATATCTGATGTGTCAAATATTGTAGGTGTAAGAGAAAATCAGATTATAGGGTATTCTCTTGTTGTCGGCTTGAAAAAGACAGGAGACGGAACAACTTCAAAATTTACACTGCAGTCTATATCAAATATGCTCAAAGCAATGAATATAGATATGAACCCTATAGATATTAAATCTAAAAATGTTGCGGCTGTTGTTGTAACAGCTACTATGAAACCTTTTGCACGACAGGGTGATAAGTTTGATGTGACGGTCTCTTCTATCGGTGATGCAAAATCCTTAGAGGGTGGAACACTTTTAATGACACCGTTAAAAGGGGTTGATGGAAAAATCTATGCTTTAGCGCAAGGTGCGGTTAGTATAGGTGGACTTAATTCAAGAGGTGCCGGAAGTGAATCTCATCCGACAAGCGGCGTTGTTTTTAACGGTGGCTTTATTGAAAGAGAAATAAATATTGATTTATTTCACCAACAGTATGCAACACTCTCTTTAAAAGAATCAGGGTTTCAAAATGCGGTAGGTATTCAAAAAGCTATTAATAACTACTATCATACACAGATAGCTGTGGCTATGGACTCAAGAAGTATAAAACTTAAACGTCCTCAAAATCGTTCAATGATTGAATTTTTGGCAGAGGTACAGGAGATAGATATGAACTATCAGCCAAAAGACAGAATTATCATCAATGAAAGAACAGGAACTATTGTTGCTGGTGTTAATATACAGCTTAAACCGGTTGTTTTGACACATGGAGACATTACGATTAAGATTGTGGAGCAAAATAAGGTTTCAAAGCCTGAGGGTTCAATGAGCGTTGACAAGAATCTTGTTATTGGTTTGAATGAAAATGAAGTATACACGAAAGAGGGTACAACGACAGTAGCGAATCTGGTGCGTTCTTTACAAAAACTTGGAGCTTCGCCAAAAGATATTATATCTATACTTGAAGCTATGAAAAGCGCAGGTAGTATATCTGCTGAATTGAAGGTGATATAATGAGTTATGGAATGAACGCTATTAATGCGCAAGCACAGATAGTGACGGATAATAAGGCAATACCTAAAATTGATAAAAATGCTGAAGATAAAGCTCTTAGGGAGCAAACTGACGCTTTTGAAGCCGTTATTGTAAAAATGTTGATGGATAATGCGATGAAAGATGATAAAAATCTTTTTTCATCTCAGAACGATCCTGGGGATAAAATATATAAATCTATGTATAGAGATGAACTCTCAAAAGCAAGTGCGGGAAGTTTTGGATTTTCGCAAATGCTTTATGACTATTTATCTCAAAAGAATTCATAAAGTTAGCTTAAGAAGTTGCAGTTTTTGTCGATATAGTTGTAGAGATAAAAATTAACTAATTAAACTAAAGGATGAATTATGATTTCAAAAGTAAATAATTCAGTGCTAGGAAGTGCATATGCAAATAATGCACTTTCAAATACACAAAAAAAAGAAAATGTTTCAGCAACTGCGACAGATCAAAAGGGCAGTAAGGTTGATCAACTAAAAGAGTCTATAGACTCTGGAGAATACAAAGTGGATTTATCTGCATTATCTAAAAAGATGGCAGACGAGTTACTTTAGAAATAAATTAACAGGAGAATGACATGTTGAGTCATCATTTGCAAAATGCTTTAAAAGATTTAAAAGATTTAATTTTAATTACAAAATCAGATATCGAAGATATTAAAAAAGCTCAACATGAACATCAGTTTGAAAGACTCTCTATCAAAGAAGAAAAACTCAAAAGTTTTGAAGCTAAAAAAGCGATGATAGATTATGAAATTTCTTCTTTAATGACATCCCACCCGGATGTTGAACTTCCCCAATTACTAGATGAAACACAACATCAATTGCTTGATGAATTAAAAATTCAATTATCAGAGTTAAGAGAAGTAAATAAACATTATGCAAAGTTAGTTGTAGTAGTGAGTAATTTATATAATACATTTTTAGAAAGACTTGTACCGACTGAAATGCAGGGGTATAATAAAGTTGCATCTAAAAATTCTACTATTTTAGAGGTAAGAGTTTAAGATGGCATCTATTTTTAATACACTAAGTATCGGATACAGTGGTTTAAGCACGGCACAAGTCGGTATCAATACAACAGGGCATAATATTGCAAATGCGGAAAATGAAGGATATACTCGTCAAAGAGTAGTGACTGCAGCTGCAAATCCTTTAATTACAAGTGCAGGGAATGTTGGAAACGGTGCTACTGTCCAAGATATCAAAAGAGTATTTGATAATTTTGTATTTGATAGATATAATAAAATATCTTCTGATAAAGAGTATAGTGATTTTGAAAGACAAACACTTGAAGAACTCTCAACATATTTTCCTGAAGTAGACGGTGTTGGAATTAAAGCAGATTTAGCTGAGTACTATAACATGTGGCAAACTTTTGCAGATAACCCTGATAATGATTCCATAAAAGTTGCATTAGCAAAACAGACTGAAACTCTGACGAAACACATAACCCAAACCCAAAATCAAGTTTTAAATTTACAAATGCAGGTTAATGACCAACTCGGATCTAACATCAATGAAGTAAATAGTCTTGCCCAACAACTTGCTGATTTAAACAAATCTATAGATATTGCCGAATCAGGCGGCGGTTATAGTGCTAATGATTTAAGAGATAAACGTAATGTTATAGAAAAAAGTCTCTCAAGACTCATCGGTGCTGAGGTGAAACAAGGACAATTAGAATCAAATATACAGATAGATTCTAACTCCAATACAAGAACAGGCAGCTATACACTTAGTGTAAACGGCTTTAATCTAGTTGACGGCAGTACATTTCATCCTTTACACATAGAAAAAGATAATAATCCTTACGGTTTTTATGAACTTTCATACGAGAGACAAGATGGCACGCTTATTCCGATGGAAGAAAAAATTAACGGCGGGAAAATAGGCGCAATATTTAACCTGCGAGGGGGTGCCATTGATACGACAAGCGGCATGCCGAAGGATGGAGTTTTACAAAACGTAGTAGCAGACTTGGATGCTTTTGCAAATGGATTGATTGAATCAACAAATAATCTTTACGCAAAAGGTGCCAGATCTAAAATGGAATCAAATAATATTAATTTAAATCCGGCAAGTTCTTTGGTGAGTTCATCATTAAATGTAAATTCCGGTTCTTTTGACATGATAGTGTATGATATTGATGGCAATGAAGTAGCAAAAAGAACAATAGATATTAACGCTGCAACTTCAATGTCTGGTGTGAGTGGTTCAAACTCTATAGAGGGACAAATTATTGCGAATAAAGATGATAACAGTGATGCTAATGCCAACAATGACATAGATGATTATATTGATTTTAATTACACACCGAGTGCGACCGGAGATACGAAACTAGAATTGAGTATGGATGCATTTGCGGAGTCACAAGGCTATACATTTGCAATTGTCGATAATTTACCTGATGGAAAATTTGCATCGGGTACGAATTTTGCAGGGGCTATAGGTCTGGGTTCTTTCTTTGAAGGAACAAATGCAAGAGATATTAAATTAAATTCACAATATAGTAATAATCCAACAGGGTTACATTCTGGTTACTCATCTAATGCAGGAGACAATAGAGTGGCTCTTAATATGGTACAACAGCAGTTTGAATCATATGAATTTACGGTCGGAAATGAAAAATATGATGCTACAACATATGGTATGTTTGATATTACAAGCACTTTTGTAGGAATATCTACAAATTCGGCAATAACTAGAAATGAAACTGTTTCAACACAGTTCAATGCTACGGAAATGGAATACAATTCCATTACAAAAGTCAGTATTGATGAAGAGATGACAAATCTTATTAAGTACCAAACTTCATATGGAGCTGCCGCAAAAGTAATAACCACCGTTGATCAAATGATGCAGACACTTTTAGGCATTAAACAATAGTTTTATGCCTAATTTCAGTATATTCATTCTTGTTTTTATTTTTTTATTTTCTTTCTTCGGCTTAGAACTTTACCATGTTAATCCCTATTCTTTAGATGCAAAATCAATTCTTTTAGCACCCACTTTGGCACATCCTTTAGGCACTGACAGGTTGGGAAGAGATATTTTGGCACGTCTTATAGCAGGAGGACAGGTCTCACTCATTATCGGCGTAGGAAGTGCTTTTATCGCTTCGTTTATTGGACTAATTCTCGGTTCAGCGGCTGGTTACTTCAGGGGAAGCGTAGATAAAATATTTGTCATTACGGTAGATTTATTTTTAACCTTTCCAACATTTTTTTTACTACTTGCACTTGTCAGTTATGTCAATGCTTCAGCTTTGGTCTTAATCGTCATCATCTCTATTACAGGTTGGATGACAACCGCAAGACTTATACGCTCTGAGAGTTTTAAAATTACTTCTGAGCCATATATTAAAATTCTCAATATTGCGAAAGTGAGTAAATTAAAAATTCTCTTTAAATATTATGCTCCAATTTTGGCTCCAATTTATTTTGTAAGTTTTACTTTTGGTGTCGGAGGTGCTATTTTGGCAGAATCAGGATTGAGTTTTTTGGGACTAGGAATTGTCGCACCGCAAATGAGTTGGGGTACAATACTCAGCGGTGGAAAAGATGTTGTTGAAATTGCTTGGTGGGTAAGTTTTTTCCCGGGTTTGATGATTTTTTTAGTAACGTTTTCTCTTATTAATATTTCAAACTATTTACAGCAGATTACAAATCAAAAAGAGATACAAACCTAAAGGTAAAATTATGAAAGAGTCAAAAATAGGTTATTACTTTATTGTTATGGCAAGTGTCGTGATTGTTTTAGCAGGTATAAAAAGCGCTTCTGTAATTATCATTCCTTTTTTACTCTCTTTATTTATAGCGATTATTCTCTCTCCTTTGTATAATTATTTTAAATCAAAAGGTCTTGCAGATATTTTATCTGTTATATTGGTGACTACTCTTTTTATTCTTTTTTTAGCACTCATTGCAAAACTGATAGGAAATTCTGTTCATGATTTTAGTGCCAATATTGATAGTTATGCACAAAAACTCTCCGGGTATTATCAATTGATTTCCAAATATACAGCTTCATTAGGTATAGCAATTTCTACAGATGATATTTCAAACCTTGTTAATATGAAGCAGGCAATGAAATTTGCAACGAGTATTATTCAAAGTATGGGTTCTATGTTTACAAATGGCTTTATTATTATTTTGACAGTTGTATTTATGCTTCTTGAATCGCAATACTTTGTAAAAAAAATCGAATTAGCCGATGGACAGCAAGAAGCGATGACTTATATTGAAGCTATTTTTTCGAAAATAAAAAATTATATGGTACTCAAAGCACTTATATCACTACTTACGGGCATCATTGTATGGCTCAGTCTCTCCTTTATAGGGACAGATTATGCATTTTTATGGGGTGTTTTAGCATTTATACTTAATTTTATTCCAAATATAGGTTCTATTATTGCAGCTATTCCGGCAGTTTTAATTACTTTGGTACAGCTTGGTGCCATGAGTGCTTTACTGGTAACGTTATTATATACTATAATAAATGTAGTAATTGGTTCGATTGTTGAGCCAAAGGTGATGGGTAAAGGTTTGGGACTTTCTACCTTAATAATTTTTCTTTCACTCCTGTTTTGGGGATGGCTTTTAGGTGTAGTCGGTATGCTTTTATCTATTCCGTTGACAATTATGGCAAAAATTATTTTTGATGCTAATCAAAATACACAGTGGATTGGTGTCTTGCTCGGCTCAGGTAAGAATATTAATAAGTAAAATAAAAGAGCAATATAGATATACTACAAAAAATTTAGAGATTAGTTAGTAGGAAAAATTTTGATTTTAATGATAGATAAGTACTGTTTCGACTTGTAACAGTGTGGTTTATCACTAAATATCAATAGACTTCAACAACTCTCAGCCCTCTAAAATAGCCTTGACGCAGGCATTCTAATAATCATATAATTTTTTCAAGCAGCAAACCGGTTTCTGCCAATAAATATCATAAAACCTCATTTTGGGGTAGAAATAGGGTAGAAAAATGTCAAGAATAAAGTCAAAATCTCATACAGGAGTGTACAGAGAAAAGTTGTTGGATGGTGATGTGTCATATTACTATACATATAAAGATTCACAAGGTAAAAAGAGATGGGTAAAAGTAGGTAAAAAGTCAGAAGGTTATTCAGAGCGTGATGCAGTTATTCAAAGAAGAGAAGCAGTGGCAAAAACTTTAATAAGCAATACACCAGTATATATTCAAAAGAACAGGAAAAAAAGTGTAACTGTCCGAGAACTTGCCAAGAAGTATTTTTCAGAAAAAACAGAGATGAAAAATCACAGGGATGCATATCTGAAGTATTACAACATTATTGATCCGGAATTTGGTCAAAGGGATATTTACACAGTTAAAATTAGTGAAATTAGGAATTTCAAAGAGAATCTAAGGCTAAAGTATCGTCCTGCTTCAGTAAACTACTATTTGGCACAATTTAAAGCAATTGTAAACTATGCTATTAAAAATGAGGTGATTTTTTGTAATAACCCATGCGCAAGTGTTCCTCTTTTAGCTTTAAATAATAACAGGCAAAGGGTATTAAGTGAAGATGAAATCGAAACACTTCTGGAAGCTCTAAGGGATAAGCCAAAGGCATATCTGTTTGTACTTATTGCAATTTTAACAGGGGCAAGGCCACAGGCAGTTATAAATTTAAGAAAAAAAGATATAGATGTAAATTTATCTAGTATGCTTTTGATGGCTATGAAGAAAAGACCACCATACAGTGTTGGTGTCCATACAAAACTTAAAAGATCTTTGTCTGATTGGATACGGGTATTAAAACCACAAGAGTATCTTTTTTATAGAGAAAACCCCAAAATAGATAAAAGTGTGCATATATCATATATTTCTATCAAAAATATGGTTCATCCTGTTATGAACAAGCTCTTTAACGAGGGACTTGAACCAAATGACAGGATAAACAGGGTTACCTTATATACACTGCGTCACAGTTTTGGTACTTTGCTATCAAAAAACGGTGCAAATGCATTTGTAATAAAAGACTTGATGAACCATACGAAGATAGAAACAACAGATCGGTACATAAAAGTAAATCAAGAAGTATCAATGCAGTATGTTAATAAAATTATGGGAGAAGTATAATGAAGAATAAAACTCATTCACTTCTTGATACGCATCAATATTCTAAAGATGCGTTAAAACACTTTTATCGGCAATTGTTTGAAACCTATTCTGATGAAGAAAAAGTCTTAAAAGCAATTTTTTCATTTTTCAGGCAAATATTAAGAGAGGAAGAAGATGTTAAAAGAATAATTGAGGGGATGGATAAAATAGATGGGATTAGAGCTCAAAAGAGTAAACCAAAAATTGAAAAAATAGCAGAAACTTGGCTAAAAAAAGCATATTTTCAACATTTATACCATAAATATTCGATTGTTAGAGGCTATTTTACAAATTTTACAAAGGAGATTATTCAACCAACGTCTAGAGAGGGAAAAGAGAAGTTAAAAAGGAGTAGTATCTATTATTTTGACAGATACAACGATAAGCACAAGAAAAAACTAAAACGCTGCAGGAGTAATGAGAGGGTACTTGAACTGCAAAAGAAATATCCAAAATTAAATATAGTTGATGCATTTGCTTTTGGGTTGATTATAGAGAAATTTGCAACAACCAATGAAGATCTTGAATGGTTTGAAAATATAGTGAAGATACTAATCAAGAAAAAAGAGTAAACATGTGCTATAATTACATAATAAATCGGTTTTAAATAGATTTATTGAGCAAAGGAAAACTATGCAAAGAGAACTTGAGAGAGAACTAAAACAGTACCCGTCAAGAATCATCGAACACACTACACTCTCTCAAATTCTTTCAAATCTCGGCTATAGCAGGATAAATGACAAGATAGTCCAACTCAAAAATAAAGGGGTATTGACTGCGCTAAAGAGTGGTCTCTATCTTTACAATCCCGTATATGATGGATCATTGGTTTCAAAAGAGATTATTGCTAATCTGCTTTTGGGACCCTCATACATCTCCTTTGATTATGCACTTTGGTATCATGGGCTTATTCCGGAGAGTGTAGAAACAGTGCAGTCTGCTACAACGAAACGATCCAAATCGTACAATACACCGCTTGGGGTTTTTAGCTACAGGCAAATAAAAAAAGAGCTTTATAGTATTGCTATAGAGATACATGATTCCAAAGGTGGGAATTTTCTCATCGCCTCAAAAGAAAAAGCACTCTGCGATAAAGTTTACTATACAAAAGATATACCCATTAGAAGCAAGAGTGCAATGTTTGCATTTTTAGAAGATGATTTGAGAATTGACTTAGATGAGTTGACCCAGTCTGATATTAAAGTGTTTCAAGAGTATTGCAATATTACAAAATCAAAAAAAATTGCCTTGCTACAAAAAATTATAGAGGAATTACAAGTATGAGCATAATAGAGCAGATGCTGCAAAAATATAATCCACAAAGTCAAAATGAACTGATTAATGCACTCAAAGAGATATTTCAAGAGATTACACTTCTTGGGCTTTACAGGGGTGATTTTTTCAAAGAAGCTGTATTTTACGGAGGTACATCTTTGAGAATACTTTATGGACTTGAGAGGTTTTCAGAAGATTTGGATTTTTCACTTTTACAAAAGGATCCGGAGTTTGATATTGAAAAGTATTTTCCATATATTGAGAGTGAATTTGAAGCACTTGGTATCCCTGTCTCTTTAAGTAAAAAACTAAAGAAAGACTCTGGCAACATAGATTCTGCTTTTTTGAAAAATGATACAGCTATCTATACACTTGGTA
>Ga0256836_1000472_pt1 | contig 20941 bp, 31 predicted proteins | sample 4561380metaG_FD_185974 | JGI IMG/M metagenome (GOLD analysis project Ga0256836, IMG submission 185974) | Hydrothermal vent microbial communities from Guaymas Basin, Mexico - 4561-380 | ecosystem: Environmental > Aquatic > Marine > Hydrothermal vents | place: Mexico: Guaymas Basin | collected...
GAAGCGTTATTTTGGGAGATGTTCCTGAGATTGACATTAAAAATCCGAGTTTTGAAGAGAAGTTAGCAATAGTTAAATACTACATAAGAAACAACAGCAGTTATTTAGCTATTGCTAAGTTCTTGGTAATGAGAGACAACAGCGATATGAAGCCTGAGAGTTTAGCCAGAAAAATAAAAATGTGGGTTGAGAAATTTAGAAAAGGCGGGGCTGATGCGCTTAAAGACAAAAGAGGCGGCAGAAGATTTAGCAAGATAAGAGAGGATTATTTCCTTGCAAGTCTGATTAAAGCCGGAAGAATCAAGACTGCATATCAGAGATATGCGTTTATGGAAGCAAGGGAGCAAAACAAAGAATTTGATGTGTTTAATCCTGTTGCTTCGGTTACTTATCAGAGTTTTGTAAAACATTTCAATAAAGTTAAGAGCGACCCGGTTATTAAGGCGCTTATGGCCGGAAAAGACAAGGTGGATAACCTGGTTCCTAAATTCAAAATTCCAAAACTTTATCCAAATGCAATGTGGGAGATTGATGCAACTAAGCTTGATTTAATGGTTAAGGTTCCTGTGATTGACGGAAAAGAAGAGTGGTTTAGGAAAGTTGAAAGCGATGAATATAAGTTGGTGAGATATGCACTTATAGGTGTTGTGGATAGATTTAGCGGGGCCAGGGTTTATACACTGGCTAAAAGTGATACAAGCTATGCTGATGTGAGACTTCTTGAAAAGGCTATTAGAAGACTTGGAATGCCTGAAATGATTAAAGGGGATAACGGTAAAAACTATGTATCTAAACATTTTCAAAAAGTCTTAGAGAGACTTGGTATTGAGTATGTGCCGGCTCCTCCTTATAAAGGTGATGAAAAGCCTTTTATTGAGAGAGGGTTTAGAAGTATTCAACATTTTGCGGCGTTTGAGAACCTGCCTGGGTTTATCGGACATGATGTGCAGGAGAGAAATTTGATTGAGAACCAGGCGGTTAAGAAAAGTGAGAGAAGAAAAGCAAAACAGACTTATTTAAAAGAAGAGTTTATGTGGTGGTGGGAGGCTGAGAGAGTGGTTGACGGGATTATTAATCATCTGTTTGCCGATAAGTTTGAATTACATCAGGCGGTTGGTGAAGTTCCTGAGAATTTACACTATATCCTTGGGAAAAAATACGAAAGAAAATTACAGCTTAACGGAGTGTTTATTAACGGAAGATACTATGTTCCGGATGTGGAGATATGGAATTATGTAAGTAGTGGAAGATATGTTGAGATTTATGAAGAAATTGATGATATTAGCAAGGTTTATATCAGGGTTGAGACTCCTGATGGTGAAAGATTCATCAGGGCGGTTGATGAAAATGTTGCGAATATAAGCGTAGAAGAAGCAAAAGAAAGAATAAAAACTTACAAAAAAACTGTGCTTAAAGAGGTTAAAGAGAAAATTAAAAAAGGAAAAGAAAATCTTGCAGAACTTCAAGAAGAAATTAAAAAACAGGCTATGGCAAAAAGTGAAATTGAGGAGATTAAGCCTGAGAGTGTTAGAAAACAAAAAGAAAAAGAAGCATCTCAGGATGATGTGTTTGATTTTGTAATTAAAAAGGCTGTTGGCGCTTAAAACAATGGACAATGGAAAATGAACAATTAAAGGTTGAAAGCTTTGAGCTTTTGGCTTGAAGCTTTGAGCCTTTTGAAGGTAAGATGATTGAAAGTTTGTTGTTAAGAGGGAAAAGATTTAAGGGGGAGTTATGGAATGGATACTTCTTATTTGGTGTATTGTGAGTTTCTGGTGGCTGTTTGATTAGCCCCAAAAAATTTGATAATTTTTTGGGGACTCCTTGGATGAGGAGAGATTATTTTAAAAACTCACTTTTGGCCATTTTGAGAGATAATTCAATTTCATTTAAGAGTTGTTCTGTTTCTTTGGGTGAAAGATTCTTTTTATGTTTTTTTAGGTATTTATCTAATTTGTAAGCGTTTATAAGATGCATAATCGCTTTTTTAAAGATGAATCTTGCCCCAATATATCCGGGAATTACTCCAAGTATGAAAAACAATAAATTATTTAAAAAAGGATTTTTAATGTCAAAGAATTTTACTAATAATTCACCTAAAAATAAGGTTGCAAAGAATAATAGTATATATATAACGATTCTCATTACTGTTCCTTTGTTTTTGGGGTATCTTGTATGGAGTGAAAGGTATTTTCTGATGAGTGTTTTATTTGTTGTTTATGTGTATGTTTTAGTGAGTCTAACTGAGACTTATAAAAATAACTTTTCTCAAGATATAGATGATATTTCTTAGCATAATAAGCAATTACAGCAAAAAGAATTGAAATAAAAAAACCGATTCCACTGAAAAAATAAGGCAAAAAGGCTTTATCTATACATATCACAAAATCCCCTTTAAATCTTTTCCCTAAAAATTATATCAAAAGGAGTTAAACATGGATTTAAGAAAAGAATTTAAGACATTTTTGGAAGTTAATGATTTAAAACAGGCTCATGTAGCAAGGTCTCTTGGATTGTCTCCGGCTGTAATTTCTCAGTGGTTAAAAGGAGAATACAGAGGAGACAATGAGAGTTTAGAGAAAAAAATTTCTCAGTTTATGGCTAATTTTAACATAAAGAGAGTTGAAGTTCAAGAAGAGATAGTAAAAACAAGGGATTTAGTAGCCGCTCATTTTGTAATGGATGAGGCAGTTGTAGGTAGAGAGATGGCAGTACTTTATGGAAATCCGGGAACCGGGAAAAGCGTAGCGGTTAAAGAGTGGGTAAAAGAACATCCGGAAGCAATACTTATAGAAGTAATTCCGGGAATGAGAGTTAAAAGCCTACTTCAAGAGATAGCAAGAAAACTTGGAATTGACGCAAACGCAAAAGCGGAAGAGCTTGTAATACAGATAGCAAAAGAATTTAAAAGAAGAGATGGGGTGCTGGTAATTGATGAAGCTGAACATTTAAGCGTAACTGCTCTTGAAAATGTAAGAAGAATTTGGGACTTTTCAAAGGTTCCAATTATCCTGGTAGGAACTTACGGGCTTATAAAAAACCTTAAAGGAAATAGAGGAGAGCTTTTACAACTATACAGCAGGATAAAAGGAAAATGGGAGTTTAAAGAGCTTAGCGAAGATGATTTTAAAAAGCTTTTCGGAGAACTTGCGAGTGTAATTAAAAGATACACAACTCACCTAAGAAGGGCTAAGAACCTGTATGAAAAAGCTAAAAGGTTTGCGAGTTTGAGAGATGAAAAACTGAATGCAAGTCATATTAAGAGTGCAAGCAGTATGATTTTCTTGGATTAACCCCAAAAAGTCTTAGAACCCCGCTTTTGAGCGTTGCTACCGCTCCCTCCTACCCAACCAGCCAGGGAGTGGAATGGAGCGCTCCAATGTAGTGAAAAATGAAAAATTAAAAGTGAAAAGTTAAGGGGAAGATATGGAGATAGTTTCGGGTGTTGTAATCGGATGTTTTAGTGCGGCTATAGGTATGTGGCTTTACTTTGAAGTTGAATACAGAAGAAGAAAGAGAAAAATTTGGGAAGGAAGGTTGTGACAATGGAGAATGTAGAATGGAAAATGGAGAATTAAGGAGGAAAAATGAAAGTTAGGAAAATAACATTTAAAATTGAAGAGTTTGATGTTGAGTGTAGTTTTAGAGAGGCTAAAAGAAGAGTGATTGAAGAGGCTATGAAAATGAATGATGCGGAGCTTGTAGAAGCGGTTGTGGGGATGATGATTATTTTAGAAAAAAGAAGATGTGAAAATTGTAAAAAAAACAAAGGAGAACAAAATGGTTGAAGAAATTAGAAATTGGGAAGATGTTGATTTAGCTTTAAAAGAGCTTGGAGAGCTTGAAATTAAAAAGAATTTGGTTGAAGGTGTGTTAAATGAAACTATTGCAAAAGCAAAGGCAGAAGCAAAAGAAGAACTTGAGCCTGTAATTAAGAGAGCAAAAGAACTTACTAAAATGATTGAGATTTTTGCAGCAAGTAAAAAAGATGAGTTTGCTAAAAAAAGAAGTAAAGAACTTACATTTGGAAAGGTTGGATTTAGGCTTGTTACAAGTGTTCCTGTTCCAAGAGATAAGCAAAGGGTTGAGGCACTAATTAAAAGCCTAAAAGCGTTTGGACTTGATGATTGTGTTATTTATGAAGAGAAACCGAACAAAGACAAATTAAAAGAGCTTGACGATTCAACTTTGGCAAAACTTGGACTTGAGAAGAAAGTAAAAGATTCTTTTAGAGTTGAGCCATTTTTAGAAAAGATTAAAGGAGAATAAATGGGGTTTAAAGAGTGTTTAAATGAAATTTTAAAATATGAGGGAACTTATTCAAACCATAAGGATGACATTGGTGGAGAAACTTTTAGAGGTATAAGCAGATTTTACCACAGCGATTGGGATGGCTGGGAAATAATTGATATGGTAAAAGAGACAATTGATGGGATTAAGATTTTAAAGAGCGGAGATATTACTCCGGCTCTTGGTAGTGTTTATAACGATAAACTTAATCAGCTTGTGGCTTTGTTTTACAAAGAGGAGTTTTGGGACAGAATCAAAGGGGATTGGCTATCTGAAATTGATGAAGAGTTAGCTTGTGAAGTATTTGATATGGCGGTGAATATGGGAGTGAGAGCCGCAATTAAAAACCTTCAAAAAGCGATAAACGCAACTTATCAAAACTACATTGACGCAAGAGTTGAGATAGCGGAAGACGGAGTTTTTGGAAAGGTAACTGAGAAACATTTAAAAGAGCTTAAAGAGCATGAGTTGATTATGGAACTAATAGAATATTTTAGAAAATACAGGGCTTTAAGATATGCGGAGATTGTAAGACACAATCCAAATCAAGCGGTTTTCATTTACGGATGGTTGAAAAGGGCTTTGAAAGTTAGCTAATAGACCCCAGAGAAGAGGACTCTTCTTAAAGCTCCTTTTTGCCCCAAAAAATCTGGCTATTTTTTGGGGAGCTTAATTAGGGAGCTTGATAGAGGAGTTTTAAAAAGTGAAAAGTGTAAAGTGAAAAATGAAAAGTTAAGGATGAAGAATGACAAAAAAGCAAAAGAATTATAAAAAGGCTCTTTTGAAGCTAGTGCACACTTCTAAAATGTATAAAGAAGTGTATGCAAACGACAGGGAACTTTGGGAAGAGTTTTTAAACAATAACTATGGGGTTAAAAGTTCAAAGTTTCTAAGCATCAGTGAGCTTGAGGGGTTAGTGGATTTCTTAAATTACAGAACTACAAAAATAAAAGTAGAACCGGCTACAATGAATCAGATAAGATATATGAACCACCTATGGAATAAAAAAGGGAGAGTTAAAGGTGTATTTGGGCTTTTGAAGTTTATACGAGGGAGGATGGGGTTTGATGTGCTGAAACTCAAAGATTTGACAAAAGAACAAGCCACAAAAGTAATAATCGGGCTTGAGAAATTAAGCCCCAAAAAACCTGACGGTTTTTCGGGGACCCCTTAACTATACCCCACAAAATCTGGTGATTTTGCGGGGACCCCTTAATTTTTACAAAAACATGTCTTTTCGGAAAGCCCCACCTTTGTGGAATTATAACATAAAGGTGGGGAAATGATTTGTCCTAAATGCGGATTTGAAAAAACAAAGGTTTACGGAACGAGAAAAGGTCTTGTAAATGAGAGGTTTAGAGAGTGTCCAAAATGCGGATATAGGTTTATTACAAGAGAAGTTATAAAACAGGATAGTTTGCCATTTGAGTATATAGAATATCTTAAAGAGATTGGGGAGATTGAAAAAGATGATAAAATTCAATAAAGGACTATTATGAAAAACATTGAGCTTTTTAATGTATATGTGGCTAAGATTTTTGATAGGTTATATGAGGAATTTCCTTTGGGTGTTGATATTGAAATATGTAAATTCGTAGATAAAGAAATTGACCCCTTTAGTTTGGAAGTTCCAAAAGAGTGTGAGATACTTGAACATACTTTTTATTTTTTAAGAGATGAAGGGTTTATCAGATTTAAAGAGGGAAATAATCACTATTTTTTAGGTGTTACTCTAACTTCAAAAGCCTTAACTCTTTTAAAACAAACCCCAAAATCAGTAAAAGAAAACATCAGTATAATTGAAACGATAAAGCACTGGTTAAGAGAAGGGAATATGGAACTTGTAAGAAAATCGGTTGATATGTTTTTTAAGATGATATTAGAATAACTTCTCAAGATAAAACTCTACCGCTTCAAGTATTTCTTCTTTTACTCTTTTACAATAATTACTTCTTCTGCAAATTCACATTTGTATCTTTCAATGTCAAAAAACGGACATTCTAATATTTCGGAATTATTTTCAAAAATGTAAGATAAAAAAGATTCTTTTAATGAGTCCTTATAAAGATAAGGATTAAAGTTATCGGGTTTGTAATATTTATCGATATGTTTGCAAGGAAATGTCTGAATTACTTTATTTATTTTTTTTAATTTTGATTGGGGTTTCTCATCGGTAATTCTAATTACAAAATCTCTATGAGAAGAAAAAAAATCTTCATAATAGTTTATTTGAATTTTTTTGCAAAAATTTGCACAATTAGAAACATTTTGTGCAACACTTGCACATTTTACTATTGCTTCAAATTCATAAATATTTGGCTCAAATAATAGACCTTTTTTATAAAAAAATGCTCCTTTTAAACCTTGCGTTAATTTTATTAAGTTTACAAGTCCTACTAAATCTGAAACTTTTTTTTCAAATCCGACTATATGATAGGTTTTATTTTCAATATTAATTTTTTTATTTGGATATTTGCTGATTTCAATTAAAATTGCAGGATATTTCACAGAAGATGTTTTAGCTATTAGTGCAATATATTCAAAATTTTGAAATGTCGGATAAGTGGTTTGAATAATTTCATTCATCAAGTTTCCTTAAAAAGTTTTCCAAAATTATATCAATTTCTTCTTCAACCGCTTTTGGATATATATAATCATCTCCTTCTTTTACGATAGGTAAAAACTCTCTTGCCGGGATTTTGGCCGAGTGGTTTTTGCCAGCAAGTCCTCCGAACTGATGAATAGCCGCATACTCTACATTTGTTCCAAGCACAAGCTTATTTTTGCTTGCTTCAAAATCTATACTCTCAGCCAAATGACCTCTGTTTTGAAGTGTTTTTTTATAGCCTTTTTTTGCTTTTTGTTTTTTTGTGGAGTCTTTAAGTGGAGTCCATGGTTTGCCTAAGAAACTTTCACTTTCAAAGTTTTCTTCCACTATGTCAATTAGAGTATGTCCGATTTGATTAAATACAGGCGTTAAATCTCCGAGGTTTTTTTGAAGTTCGGATAATTTATCGGTTATATTTTCTTCAAGTTTTACTTCTACTTCAAAGCTCATTTCATTCCTTTATGGTATAATTACATTATACTCCATTCTAAGGAGGGGATGAGCCGGGATATGGCGATACTCCCGTCAATGGCATAAGCCCGCTTTCAGGGTGCCTTAGGCCCGGCTCTTCCATAAGAGGGAGTATCTCTTATGGGATAGCCCCAGACGAATGGAGTAAAATACCAACTCTTCTTCTATCAATATAATCCAAATCTTCCGGTATAAAAAATGTTACAAAAATACTTCCGTCTCTATTGATTCTTACAACTGAAAAAGCCGCTTTATTTTTTATTTTATAAAATTTAAAAAAGTGATAACGCTTTTTTTTGTCACTATAAGCGGTTCTGTAAATTTCATCTGGTTCTTTTAAAGTTGGAATAATAAATTTTGCATATTGTTCTCGGTTTGCTTTTGATATGTGTCTTAATCCGTTTTCTTCAATTAAAACATCGCCTATTGGGGTTTTTACTTTTACTTCTTGTTTATCTCCCAAAATCTCTTTTTTCAGTGTTTCAAATGCTTCTTTTTTTGTTTTGGCTTTTTTAATAAGCCTTGGAGGTTTTGGTAAGTCTGAAATATCTTTTACACTTGGCAGGTTATAATCTTTAAATGTTGGCTGGTTTGGTTCTATATAAACTTTACACTTTTTCTTTGCATTATATCCATCTATACATAAATCTTCTTGGAAGTTATCGAATGCTCCTTTTCGGACGTCATAAGCCCAGTCCTTATCAACTGCGTTTTTTGGTAAGTTTTTTTTATCTGTGGGAGTTACTTTTTTATGAGCCGGGATTGCTCTAACACGGCAGCGGCAGTTCCAGCCATTGGGTGGATAGTGAGTCTCCCAAAACGGGTCGTCTTTTGGTAAGATAGTTCCATGTAAGGCTCTATGAGATGGTCTTGTTTTATTATCCAGAATTGCTATATATTTTAGATATTTTACATTATTATCTTCATAATATTTTTTTGCTTTTGCAACCTGATATGAAACTCTTGCGTTTGTGTAAAAGATAGTTTTTAGTCTTCTGTTACCTACAAATATTTTTTTAATTTTTCCGGTTTTAGGATTACGAACTTCAACTTCTCCCCACCATCCTTTTTTAATAAGTATCGGTTTTATATTTTTCTTCCAACTTTGAAACGAAAGGCCGTTTTTTTGTGCTTCAATAATTGATTCTTTTATGTCTGCAAGCAAATCAAGGCGTGTAATTTTTGCTACGGTAAAAGCTTTGTGGTGAGCTTCATGCATCATTTCACGGTAGTCAAATGTAAGTTTATATCCCTTTTGTTCCATGTATTTAATTGCATCTTTTGGTGGTAGTAGAAAACTGATAATATGTTTAATGTCTTCTACTAAGTTCACTCTTCCAACCTTCCAAGTAGAGAATTTGCAAAAATAATACTTTCAAGTGCTTTTTCCATTTTTGGATTGTCAAATTTTTCAATTTTGCTTAGGGCTTCTTCAAATGATGAGCAGTTTTCAAGTATTTTATAAACTTTATTTAATTCGTTTTTAATATCACTTAAATCGGTGTTTATAAGTTGGTCTTCCTGATAACTAAGTGGTTTTTTTACTTCTGAATTAAGAGCTAAAAAGCTATTATTTTCCTGGGTTAATGTTTTCTTTTTTACGGGAATTTTTAAAGTACTTGAAATATACTCTTCATCAACCTCATATCCGGCATCGTTTAGGGTCTTTATTACTTGGCTTAATTCCTTTTTATTTACTTCATTTTCAAAAATAAATTCAAATTTAACCGGTCCGTAGTTTGTGTTTATTTTGATTATCTTATTTAAGAACTTTGTAACCTCTTCTTCAAGAAATTCGGCATCGGCTTTTATTTTTTCTTTTAGTCGTTCATTTGTGATTTTGCTTAGGGCATAGCTTCCCTGCTTAGTTCCATCAGCAGCAGTTCCCTGACCTGTAAGGTAGTGGGCTATAAGGTTATCAAAATAGTTAATAAGCCCAAGGAAGTCAGCCTGGTTTGAAACTTTTAGAGAATCTATTGAGATATTATCCGGAAAAATTCCGAATGAATTTGATTTTAAATTTGCAAGCTGTGCTAAAAGCTCTTTTACTTTTTCTTCATCATCTCCTCCGCCTTTTACAATTAACGGTGGAATGGCAAGGCTATCAAAATACTGCATATTAAGAGTAATGGTAGTATGCTTTAAAATAGCGTAAAAGATAATTTTGTATGCAAGGTTTTCGTTATGAATCTTTTCGCTTCCGGTGTGGTTATAGAAAATTATTTTATCTTGCAAATCTTTTAGATAAATTTGTTTTGTAGTGTTTTTTTCAATAAAGTAAAACTCTTCGCTTAGTTCATCATATTTTAATGCAAGAGGCGGGATTTTTTTTGGTTTTGGATAAAGGTAGTTGTTTTTTATTTCATATGCAACATCCACAACGGCAAATCCGTAATAAATGGCATCGGATATTTGCTTAATGAATCTTTTGATGTTAAAGTCTTCAAGAAATTTTTCAATAAAAGGGTTTGAGTTTTCTATTTTATAGTTAAGTGCTAAAATGCCATCCCTTCTTTTATCAACACCTTCGGCTATCTTTAAATCCCTTGTGTAAAAGAGATAATACAGATTCATAAGCTTTTCAAAATCATTTAGGGCTATTGCTTCTTTTACATCTTCAATTGTTATAAAATATAAGTCGTTTTCATACATCAGATTTGGAAGATTATATTTCATTGCTACTCCTTATAAAAATATGCGTTTAAATTGCGTTTAAATTCGCTTCTATTCGTTTAAATAATTTAAAAGGTATAAAGATACTCTAAAACATTCAAAAGCCATATTTAAGCCCTTTAAAAGAGAAATTTTTAAGATGCTTTCTGACAAGCCTATAATCAACACCTCCGCCGCTTTCAAATGCCCTTTTTGCCATTTCAGAAGCATCTAATAAGTCATCGTGAGCTGATTTTGGATATGTATCAAGTTCATCCCTTAGAAGCTCGGCTTTTTCATCAATAAGAATCGTTTCATCTTTTATTAAAGGTGCAAGGGAGTTGATTCTAAGTTCTTTTGGGACATTGTTTTTAAATTCCTTTACCGGAATACTAATTCCGGATTCTCTTGCAACTTTTTTTAAAACATCTTTAAAAAATTCTTGGTAAGCAACCGTTTCTATTGCAAGGATGGTTCTTGCTACTTTTGAATATCTTATGTAGGTCTTTACGATTTTATCTATCATATCGGTTGGGTTTTTCTTATAGCCCCCAGCCGTAAGATAAAATCTTTTCTCATCCGCTTTGTATCCAAGAATTGCTATTGCAAAATAGTCACCTTTCTTTTTGCCCATTGCCGGGTCTATGCCGATTGAGTAAAAATCGCACTTTGGCATTATTGAAAACGTTTTATAGTGATTAAAGATAAGTGAATCTTTGCTAAGAGGGATATTCTGATACTCTTGTAGAAAACTTTCTTTGTCTTCTTTATATTCTTTTTTAAGTTCTTCCACGTCAATATCCGGGTCGTCAAGTTTCCAAGTTTTAAAATCCAAAACCAAAGGAAAATTTTGATAAAAGTCTGCTATTTCCCTAAGGCGGACAAATACGCTGTCGTGATGTAAGATAGTTCCTATCATTATGATGTTGCAGTGTTTGCATTTTCTGCTTGGGAGTTTTTTTATCGCTTTTTTAAACCACTTCTCTTGTTTATCTCTGTATGATTTGTTTTGAACAAGTTCGTCTTCTTCCAGGTCATCTACTATAATTAAATCTGGACGGAAAGAGAGGTATTTAATACCCCTGATTTTTGCGCCCGCACCAAACGCCGCTATTTTTAGATTAAAATCATCAACTTTTATTACGATACTTTCCGTCTTTTCCTGAATAATCTCTATATTAAAATCCCTTCTTAGTTTTTTGTTTTCTATAAGTTCGGTTTTTAAAAGCTCAAAAGTTGCATTTGCAAGAGGCTGGGTAGCTCCTATTATTAAAATGAATCTTCTTTTTTTTCTTATTGCTTCCCATAGAGGATAAAATGTGGCAATAAGCGTAGTTTTTGCCGCACCTCTGTAAGCACTAAACATCAAAAACTTATGCTTTTTGGTAAGAGAATCTATGTTTTTGTATATAAAGTTTCTAAATTTTGATTTTTCGGTTTTTGCAAATTCAATGTGATGTGGAAGATAGCTTTTTACAAAATAGAAAAAATCTCTTTTTGCTCTTTTTGTGTCGATATTACTTATCTCATCAGGAAGACTTTTAAGGTATAACTTTAACTCTTCAATATTCTCAAACATCTATTTCCTCTGCTATTTTGTCTGCGTGCTTTTTGAAAAATTCGGCAACTTTTTCGTTTTTCTCTTTTATTGCGATTTCCGCAAGTTTTTGGATGGTGCTAAAAACTATTTTTTCTTTTTGGATTTTTTGAGTGTAAGGGGAATTTTTGTTGATGTTTTTTAGTTTGTAATAGCTTTTTGTATATTTTTCAAGCAAAGTTAATTTATTCGCAAGGTCAGATTCTTTTAGCTCTATTAATACACTGTCCCACTCTTTAATGAGTTCAAGTAAAAACTCTTTTTCTTTTGCTTCGGCGTCAATTGACTGCTCTGAAAGCAGTAATTCGTCCCATTTTTCTTTTTTCTTCCAATTACTTACCGTTTGGCGACTTACCCCCAAAATAGTTGCTATCTCTTTTAGTGGGATGTTTTGTTTATATAGCTCATACGCTTTTTTATGTATATTCATTTAATAAACCTTTTGCATATTCAATATCAAACTGCTCGTTTACTTTTATAGTTATTTTGTAAGTGACAAAAAACTCTCCAAGCTTCAAAGGCTTCATATCCAGCACTTCAAAATAGTCATACTGAATTTTTAAAAGTTTGTTAAGTAAGCTTTGAAGAGCCGTTAAATCGTCTTGAGTCAGTTGATTTTTGATGATGTAAATATCAAACACATAATCAACAAACTCAAAACGGTTTGGTTTTATATGAGAGAAAAAAATATATTCTCCCGGAGTATTTGGTTCATCTTCAAGCAATATAAATGGATGAATTTCTTGTAACTCTTTTATTTTTTTGTTTATATCCATATGCTATTCCTTTTTGAAACTATTACGCTAAAACTTCCATCATTCGAATTTATAGGCACATCTTTTAATCTTTTTAAAGCCTCTTTGTAGTTGGTCTCTACATTTTCCGGAATTTTTAAATTAACTCTGCTAAATACTCTATAAATTGCTATATCCAAAACAAAAGGCGTCTCAAGCATTCTATCTTTAACAATTTCTTTTGTATCTTCAATTGCCTTTTGAATTACTTCATCGCTTACATAATCAGGATTTGAAAGAATGGAGGCAAGAACCTCCTTAACGTCAGCTACTTCTATCATTTGCTGCTTCCGCTTCCATCAGAAAATCTTGCAAGCTGCCAGAGTCCGTAACCTGCGTTATGTTCCGCATCTACTCCGTATAAGTATTTCGCTTTCATAAAGGCTTCATAGTCTGTTGGTTTATCAAGCGCAACAAGCTGTGGTTTTTTGTTGATTTGAAGGATAAACGGTTTTAGTACTTTTCTGCTATCAACAAGCATCCAGCTGTTATCCGGTAAATCATCAATTACAAGAATGTCTGCCATTCCTTTTGTAATGTTTGTGCTTCCATCAATCTGGTCTGCTTTTACGATTTCAATCGCTTTGTCTTCAAGGTTTGTAGCAACTACAAGAAGATTTGGTCTGATTTTTAATGTTTTACCACTTTCTCCTTTAATGCTTCGCATCCCTTTTCTGGCTTTTAGGAAGTTCTCCTGTGTCAGTTCATCCGTTGAAATGTTTGAATATGTAACTTTGGTTCCGTCAATTGTTACCTTATGCTGGTCTGAGAAGAACTTTACACCATCATAGCAGATGTCGTTTTTCTCAATTAAATCAACGATAAGCTCATCGTAATGTTCTTTTGCCGACTGAGCTAATTGTTGAATTTGCGGTTTCATTGCCCCGATTGAATCGTATAAGATGTAATCCCTATCCATTGAGATAGTTGCTTCCCATCTTTTTTTGACGATAGAATATTTATAAGCCTTTAAATCTTTTACAACCCTATCACCTATCCATTCTCTTACTTTTGGAAACTGTCCAAGCCATGTATAATCAACTGTCGGTGCTTTTGCATTTACAACCGTTGCAAGCTGAGTATAAAAACTTTCGGTTTCATTGAAAAATTTTGTAAATTCGGCACTGAACTTTTTACTTACCGCTTTTAATACTTCTCCGTTAATTACTCCCATATCAATCCTCCTCCCATCCAAGTTCTTTTAATAATTTAGCTTCATTGTCTTCTTTTTTGCCGTTTTGTCCGTCTTGAAAGTTGTTTTCTTTTGTCATGCCAAGTTTTGGCCTTGCCTCAAGATAGCTAACAAGTGCATCAAGCGGCATAGCTTTTAGTGAATCTTTTTCTGCCGGCAGGATTTTATTGTCTTTAATTGCGGCATTTAGGTGAAATTCTTTTAAGTCGTCAATCAGTTTTTTTACTTGCTCTTCTTTTGCGTTAAGCTGCCTTTGCAGTTGCTGGATTTGATTTTCTTTAGCGTTTAGCTGTTTTTGTAATTCTTGTGTGTTTTTTTCCACATTTTCTCCTTTTTTGTTAATTTCCAACTCAAAGTTAGGGCTGTTTACAAGTGCTACACCTTCAATTGTTTCAACGTGTCTGTTTTCTCCTACAATAAATTCAGGTGAAAGGTAGCGGTAGTTTTTATTTTTAATAAGCTCCTCACCATCTTTATTTAATGTAAGAGTTGCATAAACTCCATCTTCTTTTAGTTCTAAAGTATTTACATCAAACCATCCAACTGCCGCACACGCTTTTTCGGTAAAGCAATGTTCTACATTTAAGGGAATATCAATCCCTTTTGCTTTTGTTTTTGCAACAGTGTTTTCATCTACAATAAATACCCTCCCATCAAACCCCGTAATCGTTCCTGCGGGTGAAATTTTCACAGACTTATACCCCACAAAATCTTGCGATTTTGCGGGGGCCCCGTTTTTATTTATTTCAATAATGATTGAACTTGGTTTCATTTCATTTCCTCTCCTTAAAAGTTTTTTGCCCCAAAAAATTTGGCGATTTTTCGGGAACCCTTTTGAATGCAATTTTCCACTAAATTTTTGATGAATTTATCCATATATGGATATTTGGACAACAAGCGATAGTTTTTGCGGAAAAATTGCATCAAAAAAGGCTTTTGGATGATACCTTTAGTTTCTATGCTTGCAAGTGCCGGAATGGACTTGGTGGCTAAGTTTGTTGATAAAGGAAAAGATGAGGCGGTTAAATATATTAAAGATAAAACGGGTATTGACTTATCCGAAAAAAGGAAGCTTACACCGCAAGAGTTGCAAAAAATAAAAGAGTTTGAAATTAAAAACAAAGAGCTTATTTTAGAGAAATTGCAGATGTATTTAGCCGATAAGCAAAACGCAAGAGAAATGAATATTGATATTAGTGCAAATGAAAAAGCCCCTTTAATTAAAAAAATTTATCCTGAAATTCTTGCGACTATTGTTGTTATAGCTACTTTTGCGATGTTTTATCTTTCGGTATCCGTAAATTTAGAGCCACCTAAAGAAAAAGTCGTAATGCTTCTTTTAGGAACGCTTAATACTGCACTTGGAATGGTTTTGAGTTTTTATTTTGGAAGCAGTATTGGAAGCAAAGAAAAGACAGAAGTTTTAGCAAGGATGAATAATGGAAAATAGAATCGTAAAGCTTGAGACAAGAACCGAATATCTTGAAAAGGAAATGAAAGAAGTAAAAAATCTACACAAAGAAGAAATAAACGAATTGAAAAAAACATTTAAAGAATTTCAAAAATCCCTTGAAGCCATAAAAGAAGAAATAAGATTTTTTAGACAAACGCATATGCAAATAAGGTATCTAATAATCGGCGGGTCGTTGGTTTGGATAGCTAAAGAAGTTGGAATAGTTCATTTTCTAAAACTCTTAATCGGAGTTTTGTAATGAGAGAACTTGAAAGAAGAATCAATAATCTTATCCAGGTCGGGACGGTAACCGAAACAAGATGTTCCGATGGGAAAGCCCTTGCAAGGGTTAATGTGCTTGGAAGAGTTACGGACTTCTTACCTGTAAAGATGATAGGAAACGATTTTATAAGAATTTGGATTCCTGTAAGGGTTGGTGAGCAGGTAATGGTTGTATGTCCTTATGGGAATGCAAACTCAGGGTTTATTATCCCAAGCATTTTTAACCGAAACTTGCCTGAACCGAGCGGTGCAACCGAAGATAAAGCGATTGTGGAGTTTGCTGGTGGAGTTAGGATTGATAGCGATGGAAGCAATGTAAATATAAAAGCTCCTCTTAATGTAAATATAGTGTGTGCGACCGCAACGATTACTGCGGCTAAAACAATAATTACAAGTACAACGACAAATAACGGGAACGTAACGATAAACGGCAATTTAGACATAAACGGTAATTTAAGTATGAATGGCTCAGGCGGCAGCGGGAAAGCTACGATTACAGGTGATTTAAACGTAAGCGGCGTAATTTACGACAGCAAAGGCGATTTGACAAATCATACTCATTCTACAACCGACGGTGCAACTGCGGAGGCGAGATAATGATTAAAAAAATTAAAACCGAAGAAGCTATCAAAAGAGTTTTAACAACACCTCTTGGAAGCAGAATTATGAGACCTGAATTTGGAAGTTTGCTTTATACGCTTGTTGATAGGAATTTTGACAATGAATTTATGCTTGATGCGATAAGCTATACGTATGAAGCGATTGAAAAAAATCTGGAAAATATAAAAGTTAAAAAGGTTGACCCGGATAAAAACACAATAAACATACTTTGCGAAGATGAATCAGGCGAACTGGAGGTAGAAGTTGAATTTATTTAATTTAAAGCCGCCGACAATTTTAGAAGTTTTGGATTATGAAGCAATTGTTGAGAGAAAACTAAACAGAGTAAAAGAGATTTTAGCAAGCAAGGGAATAGAATATGTCCCGTCTGAAGCTGATGATTTGATGACTTTGATTGAAATGGACGCATATGAAGAGATGCTTTTAGTTGCAAGAACTAATGAGAGAATAAAACAACAGTTTTTAGCTTTTGCAATTGGAAGTAATTTAGACCATATCGGAGTAACACGCTTTGGAGTTGAGAGGCTTCCTGGAATTAAGCCAAAAGCAGAGGTTGAATTTACATTATCACAAGCACAGGATTATGACGTTGTTTTACCAAAAGGCTTAATGCTTGGGAACGGAAAGGATATAAGCTTCTTGATAGAAGATGTTGTAATTAAAGCTGGAGAGCTAAAAGCAATTGGAGTAATTGAACTAAACGAGGAAATTGAAATCTCTGACGTTAAGACCGAGATGATTTTAACTCCAATTGCTTGGGTTGTTAAGGCAAAACAACTAACAAGTTTTAATGGAGGAGCGAATCCTGAGGATGACGAGAGATATAGGAGTAGGATTTGGTTAAGTCGTGAAAGGCGTACAACTGCTGGTTCAAAACTTATGTATGAATTTTATGCAAAAAGTGCTGATGTAAGGGTTAAGGAAGTAAACGTTAAAAACGGAGGAGCCGGGATAGTTAAAGTTTGCTACCACGCTGATGAAGATATTACGGATATTGTAAAAAATTATTTAAACGCAGATGAGATAAGACCGCTTACGGATAAAGTAGAAGTTGAAAAAGCTATTGTGAAAGAAATTTTAATCGATGCAGTTTTAATTGCAAAAGACATAAGCCTTGTGGATTTAAAAGCGGTAAAGGCAAGATTTAAAGACTTTGAAGAGAAATTTAACGTGTTTTTATCCGTTCCGAAAATTTACGACCTTTTAACTGATGAAAATATTGTTGATGTGGATTTAAAAAGCCCTTTAAAAGCGATTAAAACGGAATTTAATGAAGTTTTAAAGTTTAGCTTTAACTTGGGGGTTAGCAGTGTTTCCTAATTATATAAGTGAGCTTTTAAAAGCTTATTTTGAAATGAGTAGTGAAGATAGAAGAAAAATACTTGATGAGAGATATTTTGATACTAACCCTTTAACCTGCCCGGCTCTTTATCTTCCATATTTAGCGCTTGAAGTTGGGGTAAATATTGACGGGCTTGATGAAGAAGATGCAAGAGCAGTTATTGAAAAAGCAATACTTGCAAACAATAAGGCTGGAACTGTTGGCTGTGTTAAAGAAAATTTAGGAGTTTTTGGATATGTAAAAATTTATGAGAAAGAAAATTTTATATTTGATGTTGATTTTTCTCTTCTAAACAGAGAAATTACAAAAGATTTATATGAAAGAAGTTTAAAGATAATTGAAAAAACAAAAAACGTAAGAAGCGTTTTAGGTGAGTTTTTGCTCTCTTATAAAACATCCGCAAACCTAAACTTAAAAGTCGGGAATATAGGCGAAGCAAGAAGTGAAGCTGAGATGATTGACGGATTTACAAACTCTGCTGTCGGCTTTGCATATCCTTATTTAGGGACTATGGGCGAAACGACAGCAATAGCGATAATGGAGGAGTGATATGGGAGCAGTAGGACAAAGCATTATTACAGCAAACGGAATAAAAGCACTTATGGACGCAAGTGCTGTCGGGAAATTGATTAAGCCGAAATATTTTAAATTTTCGGACACAGATTACACTCTTGACCCGATTATCGAAGACATTAGCGGCTGGATACAAAAGGACATAAGCGTTTATAACACTTTGAACTCGAATACGGTTGAATTTACCTGCGACGTAGCACCGGAAGAAGCAAGTAATTATACAAAAACAGCAGGTTTGTATTTGGATGATGGGACTTTGTTTATGCTTGCAAAGCCACCTTTTCCATTTCCGCCTATGTTACGACAGACTTTTAAGATACAGCTTGTGTATCAAAATGCCGAAAACTTAATTGACTTTTCTTATTTGCCTTTTTATGAGACTGAACAAGACCTTGCAATTTTAAATAATGCGGCGGTTTTAGGAGAGCAAATCTTAAAAAACGCCGAGGAAATCGGGCTTATAAAAGCCTATTTAAAACTAAATTAAAGGAGTAAAAATGGGACTTGACATAACAGAAATCGGACAAAAAGTTTTAGACAACAACACAAATGCGGCAAATGTATTTAGGAAAATGTATGATTTGCATTACAATCCAAACCCGCTTGATGTGCCGTTTGAATATATAGATGAAAAAGGGAATAAGGTGACTACTAGTGTTCCTAATAGAAGCAAAATAAGGGCTGATTTTGATAGTTGGAGAGGAACTGTTGATAAAAACATTAAATTTAAGATAGAGGGTGATAGTGATAAATTTTATCCTGTAATAGTGACAACAGGTTATCAACCTTTTAAATTTACTATTAGTAGAGATAGTGTTCATTGGGACAGTAGTTGGTATGGTAGATGTATGTATGCAGTTGAAGGGCTTACATCTCATTGGGGACATGGTGCTAATTTTTGTAAAATTATTATTAATAAGAATTACAAAAAGCGATTTTTAGCAAGAATATACGAAGAACACGAAGTTGGATGGGTTGTTTTATATTTAAGGGGTAATACCACTTATAGATTTAGAACATTTTTTAATAATTGTAATTTAAGTGATTATTCAACAAATGTGAAATCATATACATATGATAACAATACCGTTACATTTGATATTGTAAATGATGGTGCAGATACTACATATTTTGATATGTTAAAAAGTGATTTTGTTTTTGATTTTACAAAAAATATACCTGCTAAAGAGCGAACAAGTGGGACTATTAATACTGATAATCAATAAAGGAGGTAGTTATGAGAGTAATTGAAGAAAATGGAGTCACAAGATATATAGCTGATGAAAATGATGAAGTTAATCAAATAAGCGATGAACAATATGTTGAGTTATATAAACAAGAAATTGAACAAAAAGCCACAGATTTTGTAAAAAGGCAATTATCTAAACTTGACTATGATAACGAGGGTGAAGTAGCATTATATGCGGCAAATGAAAATAGTCAGTGGCACGATGAAGCGGTAAAGCTTCAGAGTTGGATTGAGGAAGTTTATAAGAAAATGTATGAGTTACAAGATAGCGTAACGGTTGATAATTATAAGGATTTTAATATTAACTCTATTAAATTCCCAAAATTTGAAGGATAGAAATGAACTTCTTAATGCAATTACCAAAAGACAAACTCGGACACACATTAGCAGGGCTTGTTATGTTTAATTTTGCTTTGCTTTTTTTAAATGTTGTAACTTCTTTAATTTTAGTTGTAATAGTTGCAATGGGAAAAGAGATTTATGATTATTTCCACAGAGACAAGCACACACCTGACTTTTTAGATTTTATAGCAACAATAAGCGTTCCGGTTGTTTTAACAATTTTAATCTATCTAAAAGGAGGAATTTATGCGTAAATTAGTTTTAGCTTTTGCAGCAATTTTAGCGTTTATGTTTGTAGGTTGTGCAGACAAAGGTCTTACTATTACAAAATGCAAATCTTATAGAGATGGAATTTGTGTAGCAAAAGAGGTAAAACAAGTTAAAGAGTGTAAAAATCCTACAAAAATAGATAATAAAATCTATTGCGAGGAATAAAAACTTTTAAGGAGAGGAAATGCCTATAACAAGAGGAGTAGTAAGCAGCTGGAGAGCAATAGGAGCAAGACCGGTTAGGGTTAGTGCAACCGAGCCAATTGCGGTTGTGCTTGTATCAAATGAAATAGATGAGAATAAAACGTTTTATTTTGATTCTTTTGCAAAAGCATTAAACGGATTTTTAGATGGTAGAAGCATAAGTGATGTAAAAAAGGCAATTGCAGACGGTAGCATTAAAGGGAATTTGTTCAAATATCTCATTTGGGCAAACAACAAGTATGACTTGGTTGTGCCGATAGTGATTTCGGTGGCGAAATACGATGACGATGCAGACGCATTAAAAACAAACATAATTAACGCAATAGCCGAGCTTAAAAACGTTCCTGGTGATTACAGCATAAGACCTGACATTGTCAGCGTTCCTGATTATACAAAAGACTTAGACATTGCAAATCAATACCTTGCAACGATTAATATTCTAAAGGCAAGAGGTTTTATTGACCTTGATGCAACAGACGGAAGCGATGCGATAGTAAAGAGAAAACATTTTGGAAGCGAAAGGCTTACGCCTGTTTATACAAACCTTATTGACTGGAATACATTGACGGACAGTGAAGATGAGTATTCAGCAAACTTTATTTTAAGTGTATTTAGATGTGTGGTTGACGGAAGCGATTTAACTACATCGGTTGGTTGGAGCTATAGTTTAAGCAACAAAGTTTTACCGGTAAAACAGGCAAAAAACAAAGCTCAGTTTATTATGGGATTACCGGATGAGACGGATTTGCTTACAAACAATCAAATCACCTCTTTTATCGCTTATAACGGCATAAGGGTTTGGAACTATCAGACAACAAGCCCGGATGCGCTTTTACAGGATGCAAGAAGAGTGAGAATATTCGACAAATTAAGTATGGCCGTATTGGATGCGATATTTCCGTTTATCGACAGCGACAGAGGCGTTTATGCGGTAAAAGAAGCAAAAGATACGATAAGAGCTTTTAATGCGGATATGATAGGAAAAAGAGTGCTTATCGGTG
>Ga0256836_1000475_pt1 | contig 20933 bp, 23 predicted proteins | sample 4561380metaG_FD_185974 | JGI IMG/M metagenome (GOLD analysis project Ga0256836, IMG submission 185974) | Hydrothermal vent microbial communities from Guaymas Basin, Mexico - 4561-380 | ecosystem: Environmental > Aquatic > Marine > Hydrothermal vents | place: Mexico: Guaymas Basin | collected...
TAGGAATACATTTTCTTCAGCAGAGTATAGTATTGTCTTTTCTAATCATCCCTATACAATGCCCATTATAAAGAAATTCAAGGATTTTCAAAACTTGAAGGTTGCCACTTATAGTGAACCTAATATCTTTTTTAATCTTTGGGTGTATGTTGAGTTCATTAGCAAATATATTACTTATTTGCTGGCATATCTGTTTAGTTCCGTAGTAAGTTATAGCAAAATAAGGGTGTCCTGCTTTTTCCCACGATTTATAAATACTACCATCTCCGTCAAAACATCCAAGAATAACAAATCTCCAGAGATTATGAGGTATTTTATCAAAAGGGATATATGCAATCTCACTCTTATTAGGAACAACCCCAAATTTCTCAAGATTTTGAACCAATTGTTTACTATAAAATCTAATTACGAATGCATTTTTAGAATGTTCAACTATCTTAGCATTTGGATTTACTGTTTGTTTTATAAATTCAAGCACTTCTTTATCCCTTTTCTGAAGAGCTATTTCCAATCTATAACTTCTACCAGAATTTATAACCCTTCCATCTGTTATGGTGAGACCAAGACAATAAGCTTGCTCTGGTGTTTTAACTGTTTCAAACAAAAACATCACATTTACCTCTTAGGTAAATTTGGACTGCAGTCTCTTACGAAGCGCGTAATACCTTTCGGAAACAGCCCTAATGTGTCCACCGTCAAAGAACTTGTTAATTTTTCCGTCGGGAGTGGAAACGACCGCGAGTTTTCGGAGTCCCAAATCTACTCCGACGTAAAAGTCAATGGGTTCTATATCCGAAAAGTCCTTTTCAACGGTAATGTTGAGGAAAAACTTTTTGAGTCTTTTGTCGTACTTGAGGTTAGCAGAAGTAATCTTCCAGCCCAAATATTGTTTGAAATATTCAGGAATTTTTACCTTAAACCTCTGTCTTCCGCTAACAGTAGCAAGGGGAACTTCCTCTCTATTGAGCCAAAGGGTATAAGAACGCTTGTCGTAGCGAATTGCAGGATTATTGCTCTCTGGACATCTGCTTTTGAGCCCTTTCTTTTTTCTATTGATAGCAGACTTAAGACTTTCGGTAGCTACAACTCTTGCAGAGACTACGAGCTGGGAAGAGAGCGAGGTTCTATTTCTAACGGTGCAGTAAGTGAGCTTGTGGAGCTGGACTCCGCTCCAAGTTTCAGTTTCCCAAGCAATTTTGCAGGTGTAGTTGTAAGCGAACTTATACTGCTCAAGCGTTTTAAGGAGTAGCTGTTTCTGTTCTTCAGTAGGCTTAAGAACGAGTTTGAGAGTGCGTTGCAGTTTCATATTCATACATTACTTCAATGCCTGCAAATTTTCAAGTGCGGTCTTCTCTCTGCTTTAAAAAGCAGGGGTTCCGAGCGCAAAGGAGGTTTCTATGACAAAAAGGAAGAGCGTCTATGTATGTCAGGAGTGCGGGTACAAGAGCCCAAAGTGGGCCGGAAGGTGCCCCGAGTGCGGAGCTTGGGGCTCCCTCGTTGAGGAAGCAGTAAGGGAGGAAAGGAGCTCAAGAAACGTCAGAACGTCATGGGTAAGCCCGACAATTACGAAGCCCGTTCCCCTGAAAGAGGTAGGAAGGGAAAAGGAAGAGCGGTTTAAGACTGGAATTAGTGAGTTTGACAGGGTAGCAGGAGGGGGAGTTGTTAAGGGCTCGGTTTCTCTCATTTCGGGAGAGCCGGGAATAGGCAAGTCAACTTTCCTCCTTCAGCTTGCCTCACTCTTTGCAAAAAAGGGGAAATCCCTCTACATAACCGCCGAGGAGTCTCCTCAACAGGTTGCCCTGAGGGCAGAGAGGCTCGGGGTTGAGCAGGAGAACCTCTTAATCCTCTCTGAGAACAACCTTGAGGAGATAGAGAAACACGTAAAAGAGATTAAACCGGGCTTTGTCGTCTTTGACTCAATCCAGACCCTCTACCTTCCCTACATTGAGAGCTCCGCCGGCTCGGTCTCGCAGGTAAGGGAGTGTACCGCCTTCATAACCAACCTCTGTAAGGGAATGGGGATAACCGCCTTTATAGTGGGCCACGTTACTAAAGAGGGAAACATCGCAGGCCCCAAGGTTTTAGAGCACATAGTTGACGCCGTCTTCCAGTTTGAGGGAGACAGAGGCTACAACTTCAGGCTCTTTAAGAGTTTAAAAAACAGGTTCGGGAGCACCGGAGAGCTCGCAGTCTTTGAGATGACAGACAGGGGCTTAAAGGAGGTTCCAAACCCCTCAGAGTTCTTCCTCTCAGAGAGACCTAAGGGGAAGCCGGGCTCGGTTATCTTTGCGGGAATTGAGGGGAGCAGGCCGATACTCCTTGAAGTTCAGGCACTCGTAACGAGGGCAATTTTCACAACACCCCAGAGGAAGGCAAAGGGAATAAGCCCAAACAGGCTCGCGATAATAGTTGCGGTTCTTGAGAAGGAGCTGGGAATTCCCCTGAGGAACTTTGACGTCTTCGTCAATATCGTTGGAGGGGTTAAGATTGACGAGCCGGCCGTTGACCTGCCCGTGGCCGCCGCAATAGTCTCAAGCTACTTTGAAAGGCCTGTCAAGGAGGAGGTTGCCCTCTTCGGAGAAATCGGCCTGACGGGAGAGGTTAGGAGGGTTAAGCTTGAGGAGCTCCGCCAGAGGGAAGCAGAGAAGAACAGCCTCAAAGCCATTAGCGTGAAGAGGGTTGAGGAAATTCCTGAGAAACTCTTAATTTAGTTGGCGGAGGCGGATGGGAATCGAACCCACCACCCCGCTCCTTAGCGGGGCCACCGGATTTGAAGTCCGGGGGGGACACCAGCCCCCGTCCGCCTCCGAGGAGTAAATTTCTACCCTTTTAGCTTACCGGTCAAGGTCTTTACAATCCTCTCGCTGTTCGCAAAGCACTCCTCAACCTGGGCTACGGTAAGGCCCGCACCTACTCCGACTTTCAGGGCAAAGCTCCTGGGAACTAAGTCTCCCGGTGAGTGGGAGTCGGTGTTTATGACCATCGGAGTTCCCACCTCTACCGCCAGCCTCGCTACGTGGCCGTTTGTTATGCTGTGGCCCCTCCTCGTAGTTATCTCAAGGTAAACCCCATTCTCCCTTGCAAGCTCAACATCCTCTTTCGTGATGAGCCCGGGGTGGGCGAGAATGTCGGCTTTCCCCTCAATTGCTGCCCTGTTAGTTCCCGGAGCAACCGGCTCAACAATTGTCTCGCCGTGAACAACAACTAAGAGAGCTCCCGCCTCCCTGCACTTTTCAATGAGCTCGGGAATCTTAACGGGGGGAACGTGGGTTATCTCAACCCCGGGAATAACAACGAGCGAGGTATTTTCATTCAGAACCTCAAGGGTCTCGTAGAGCCTTTCAAGGACAAACTTGTAGTTTGAGTAGTCAACGTGGTCGGTTATTGCAATAGCCCTATAACCTACCGCCTCCGCCCTTCTAACGAGCTCGCTGGGTAGGAGCTCCCCGTCGCTGAAGAAAGTGTGGGTATGAAGGTCAATCATCTCATCACCTCCACTTTTTGTACCCTTAAATTTAACAGCCGAGAAAGACTTGACACCTTCCAAAACCTTCCTATATTATTCAGCGGCCACGATGAGTGCCGGCTTAGCTCAGCTGGCTAGAGCGGGTGACTTGTAATCACCAGGTCGGGGGTTCGACTCCCTCAGCCGGCACCAGAGTGGAGGGGTGGCCGAGTGGTCAAAGGCAGCGGACTGTAAATCCGCCGGCGTAAGCCTACGCAGGTTCGAATCCTGCCCCCTCCACCACTGACGCGGGGTAGAGCAGTCTGGTAGCTCGCCGGGCTCATAACCCGGAGGTCGCGGGTTCAAATCCCGCCCCCGCAACCAATGAGCGGGCGTAGCTCAGCTGGCTAGAGCATCAGCCTTCCAAGCTGAGGGTCGCGGGTTCGAATCCCGTCGCCCGCTCCATTTTATTTTTCCCGCCTTAAAATTAAACCCCAATGTTAAACTCCTCACCCTTCCTTACAACGAGAAAACCGACAACGCCCTCAGGAAAAGAAACCTTTTCAAGGAGCTCCCCTATAACGGCAAAACAATCCTGCCAGTTTAACCGGTGGTCGTAAACAGCGGTATTGCCCTTTTTCAGGTAGAGCTCCCCCACATCTTTAACAGCCCTCCAGAACTCCTCCGGGCTTGAAGGGAGCTTTTCTGGAAACCGTCTTCACAGATTTTTAACTTCCCCAACTTACACTTTTTAATAGAATTTGCATAGCAATTTTATTAGGAGGAAAGGAATGAGTGAAATTATGAAGGGAAGGGCCTTTAAGTTCGGTGATGACATAAACACCGACGAGATAATTCCGGCAAGGTACTTAAATACTTCAGACCCTAAGGAGCTTGCAAAACACGTAATGGAGGACGCAGACCCCGAATTCCCCAAAAAAGTAAAACCCGGGGACATAATCGTTGCGGGAAAGAACTTCGGCTGCGGCTCCTCAAGGGAGCACGCCCCTATAGCGATCAAAGCGGCAGGGGTGAGCGCCGTAATAGCAAAGTCCTTTGCAAGGATTTTCTACAGGAACGCAATAAACATCGGCCTTCCGATTTTTGAATCTCCCGAGGCAGTAGAGGGAATTGAGGAGGGAGACATAGTTGAGATTAACCCCGAAACGGGAGTAATCAGAAACATTACGAAGGGAACCGAGTTTAAGGCAACTCCCATACCGCCGGACATAAGGAAAATCATGGAAGCGGGCGGTTTAATGGAATACGCAAAACAGAAACTGGGACTCAAGTAGGAGGTAAAAAGTGAAAGAGTTCACAATTGCGGTACTTCCCGGAGACGGAATCGGCCCCGAGATAGTTAAGCAGGCGGTAAAGGTGATGGACGCCGCCGCAGAGAAGTTCGGCTTTAAGCTCAACTACAAGTACGCCCTCATCGGCGGAGCGGCAATAGACGAGACGGGAGTTCCCTTTCCCGAGGAGACTAAGGAGGTAATCCTCTCGTCAGACGCCGTTCTCCTGGGAGCCGTTGGAGGGCCCAAGTGGGATAACCTTCCTTTTGAAATCAGGCCCGAGAGAGCGCTCCTCGGAATGAGGAAGTTATTAAACGCCTTCGCAAATCTCCGCCCCGCGAAGCTCTACGACGAGCTTATTGACGCCTCTACCCTAAAGCCCGAGGTGATAAAGGGCGTTGACATAATGGTAATAAGGGAGCTAACAAGCGGAATCTACTTCGGAATTCCCAAAGGGATTTTCGTTGACGGAGACGAGAGGGTAGGAATAAACACCCTCAGGTACTACGAGCACGAAGTTGAGAGGATTGCAAGGGTAGCCTTTGAGGTTGCAAGGAAGAGGAACAAAAAGGTAACGAGCGTTGATAAGGCAAACGTTTTAGAGGCAACGGTTCTGTGGAGAGAGGTTGTAGAGAGGGTCCACAAAGAGTACCCCGACGTTGAGCTCAACCACATGTACGTTGACAACGCCGCAATGCAGATAATCAGGTGGCCCAAGCAGTTTGACGTAATAGTTACTACAAACATGTTCGGAGACATCCTCTCAGACGCCTGCGCAATGCTTACCGGCTCCCTCGGAATGCTTCCTTCGGCTTCAATCGGCGGAAAAATCGGCCTTTACGAGCCGATTCACGGCTCGGCTCCCGACATTGCGGGCCAGAACATCGCCAACCCGATTGCAACGATTAACTCTGCCGCAATGATGTTTACCTACTCCTTTGACATGCCCGAGGTTGAGGAGGCGATAGATAAGGCGGTAAGAAGAGTTTTAGCAAAGGGCTACAGGACGAAGGACATTTACTCCGAAGGGTGCAAGCTGGTTTCAACTGAGGAGATGGGAGACTTAATAGCTCAGGAGTTAAAAGAGATTTAAGGGAGAGGAAGATGAAGGAGTACACCGTTGCAGTTGTAGGTGCTACAGGTGCCGTAGGAAGGGAGATGATTAAAACCTTAGAGCAGAGAAACTTCCCCGTTAAGAAGCTGGTTTTACTTGCTTCTAAACGCTCTGCCGGAAAGAGGCTTAAGTTCAGGGGGCAGGAGGTTGAAGTTCAGGAGCTCCGCCCCGAGAGCTTTGAGGGGGTTGACATCGCCCTCTTTTCGGCCGGAGGAGAGAGGAGTAAGCAGTTTGCCCCCGAGGCCGTAAAGAGGGGAGCCGTCGTAATAGACAACAGCTCGGCCTTCAGGATGGAGCCCGACGTTCCCCTCGTGGTTCCGGAAGTAAACCCCGAAGATGTTGAGTGGCACAAGGGAATAATTGCAAACCCCAACTGCTCAACAATTCAGATGGTCGTTGTCTTAAAACCACTCCACGACGTTGCAAAGATAAAAAGGGTGGTAGTTTCAACCTATCAGGCCGTCTCAGGTGCCGGAGCAGAGGCTATAGAGGAGTTAAAGGAGCAGAGCAGGGCGGTTTTAGAGGGTAAGCCCGTTCCGCCCCCGAAGAAGATTCCCAAGCAAATAGCCTTCAACTGCGTTCCCCACATAGACGTCTTCTTTGACAGCGGCTACACAAAGGAAGAGATGAAGATGGTCAACGAGACCAAGAAAATCATGCACGACGACTCAATAAAGGTCTCACCTACCTGCGTAAGGGTTCCGGTCTTTATCGGCCACAGCGAGGCGGTAAACCTTGAGTTTGAGAGGCCTCTTTCTGTAGAGGAGGCAAGGGAGGTCTTAGAGAGAGCTCCCGGCGTTAAGGTTGTTGACGACTTCAAGAACCTAATCTACCCGACCCCCATTGACGTTGCCGGGAAGGACGAAGTCCTTGTGGGAAGGATTAGGAAAGATGATACAATAGAAAACGGGCTAAACCTCTGGATTGTAGGAGATAACCTGAGGAAGGGAGCGGCACTTAACGCCGTTCAGATTGCGGAGCTCCTTATTGAAAAGGGGTTAGTATAAGGGGGAAAGGGTAATGGAGGACCTTCTTAAGGCGATTGCCGAGAAAAACCCGGAAGTTGAGGCGCTTTTGGTGGTTGACGAGGAGGGGATAATAGTTTACAGGTACGACAGGAACCCCTCCGTTGACCCGGAAGAGGTTGCGACTCACCTTGTTAACCCGCTTAACACAATAAGCGAATTCCTGAGGGACATCTCAAAGGAAGAGGACGACCTTGAGGAGCTCCTCGTCTTCTCGGGCAGATATCAACTCCTTGCCTACAAGCTGGTTAACGAAACCTACCTGGTTGCCGTTGCAAGGAGAAATCCCCTCTACGGAAGGCTAAGGTTCAGAATTAAGAGCCAGATACCGAAACTGGTAAAAACCCTTTAGGAGAGGAGAGATGGCAAAGCTGTGGTACTTGGGACATTCAACCTACTACGTTGAAGGAAACGGAATTAAGGCACTAATAGACCCCTTTTTAACCGGAAACCCGTGGAACGTTGCCAAGCCCGAGGACTTTACCGAGCTTAACTACATCTTCGTAACCCACGGCCACGGAGACCACCTGGGCGACGCCGTTGAGATAGCAAAGAGGACGGGAGCAACAGTCGTCAGCATCTTTGAAGTTTGCCAGTACTGCAACTTAAAAGGGGTAAACAACATCCACGCAATGCACATAGGTGGAACCTACAACTTCCCCTTCGGAAGGGTAAAGCTCGTTCCCGCAGCCCACGGCTCCTCGGTAATTGAGAACGACCAGGTTATAACCTTAGGAAGCCCCTGCGGAATTGTGATTGAGGTTGAAGGCAAGAACATCTACCACGCCGGTGATACGGGGCTGATTGCGGACATGGAGCTCCTTGGAAAGTACGAGGACATCTTCATCGCCCTCCTCCCGATTGGCGGGAACTTCACGATGGACGTCCGCGACGCCGCAATAGCCGCAGAGATGATTAAGCCTCAGGTTGCAATTCCGATGCACTTTAAGACATGGCCCATAATTGACGCCGAGCCGGAGGAGTTTAAGAGGCTGGCAGAGGCAAGGGGCGTAAACGTTCAAATCCTCCAGCCCGGAGACGAGCTGGAATTTTAGGCAATGAGCAAACGTACAGAAAAGGAGATAGAACTCTATAAGGAGCTCTTTAATAAGGCTATCTCTATCTCTATTCTCATAGGTGCCGGAACAACTGCCCTGTGGCATAGAGAAGGGTTTACGCTCTGGACGGCAGTAGGAATTGTCTCTTTTTATGCCTCTCTGCTAATTACAGGAATTACATTACATAAGTGGAGGGAAAAGATAAGCTACTTGTGAGGATTGGATGAGCATAATGGATACCCTTGCCGGGCTACTAATTTTTCTGGGAATTCTGATTCTGCTGGGAATCCTCTACTGGGGGGCAACACATACCCCCAAGAAAGCTTAAGCTGTACAAAAGATGAGAATCGGAGTAACTCTCTCGGGCGGCTTCGTTAAGGGAGTCGCCCACATCGGTTTCTTAAAAGCCCTTGAGTACAAGGGTCTCGCTCCCTCCTTCGTCTGCGGTTCAAGTGCCGGAGCGGTGATAGGAGCTCTCTACTGCGCAGGCTACAGCCCCGATAAAATCCTTGAAATTGCAAAAAATACCTCATGGAAGAAGCTGGCCTCTCCCTCCCTCAAAGGGGGGCTCTTTAAACTTGACGGCCTGAGAAGGGAGCTAAAAAAACTAATCGGCGAAATTGACCTGCGGGAGCTCAGGATTCCTTTCGGCCTCGTAGTTGTTAACCTAAAAACCTTAAAGGCCGAGTTTAAAAGAGAAGGAAGTGCCCCCGACCTGATAACAGCCTCGTGCTCAATCCCTCCCCTCTTTGCCCCGTGGGAAGTCGGCGGGAAGTACTACGTTGACGGGGGAATAAGGAACTGCCTCCCGGCGGAGATGGCAAAAGCCGAGGGAGTTGAGCTCAACATTTGCTCAAATGCAAATACAGACCTTAAGGAATTTTCTCCCAAGTCTTTGATAAACGCAAGCTTAAGGGCAAGCCTTGCCGGAGTAATTGAAAATCAGGAGAGAAGACTACCCTACTGTGATATTATTGTTAACCACCGACCGGTTGAAAACCCCTTTGACTTTGAGGCGGTTGAAGAGATTGTAGAGTCTGCCTACAGGGAAACCTTAAAAACCCTTGAGGAAAAGCGGCTATGGCTGTAAAGGGACTCCATGCCTTTGTTTCTGGAAGGGTTCAGGGTGTAGGCTACAGGGCTTGGACGAGGAGAACCGCAAAGGAATTGGGACTTAAAGGTTTTGTAAGGAACCTACCCGACGGAAGGGTTGAGGTTTACGCAGAAGGGGAGGAGGAGAGCTTAAACAGGCTTCTTTCACTTCTCTACGAGGGGCCGTTCTTTGCAAGGGTAGAGGGGGTGGAATACCGGTTTACAGAGCCAAGGGGAGAGTATGAGGATTTTATCGTTCTTTATTAGCTTTCTCTTCCTCCTGTCAAGCCTCTCGCTCGCCGACACGGTCTACAGGGTAAAGAGGGGAGACACTCTCGGAAAGATTGCAAAGAAGTTCGGAGTAAGCGTTCGGGAGATAAAGAGAAGAAATAACCTCCGTTCAAATACAATTTACCCCGGCCAGAGGTTAGTAATTCCGACTAAAGGCGGAAGCTCAAAGAAGAAGGAAAAGACGAAGGTTAAGCTGATAACCTACAGAGTAAAAAGAGGAGATAGCCTCGCTAAAATTGCAAAGAAGTTCGGAACAACCGTAAGGGAGCTTAAGAGGATTAACAGGTTAAGGAGCTCCAAAATCCTCGTAGGCCAGAGGCTAAAAGTCCCGGTAAGGGTAAAGGTAGCGCAACAAACTCAAAAGGTAGAAAAAAGTAAAACCTCAAAAGGCTCTATAAAGTTCGTTCCCGAAGGCCTTACAAAAGTCCCCGTCTACAAGTACTACAGGGTCAGAAGGGGAGACTCGGTAATAAAGATTGCTAAGAAGTTCAGGGTTTCCCCCAGAACGATTATAAGGGTCAACCACCTGAAAAAGCCTTACATCTTAAGGCCGGGGCAGAGGCTAAAAATCCTCGTAGGCTACAAAGACGTCCTCAAGCTCAACAGACCCATTGAGTTCCGCTTCCCCCTTGACGGAAGGGTCGACCCGACGGTAAGGGAGAACGGCTACCCGGGAATCTTTATCCTGAGTCCGCCGGGAGCTCCCGTGAAGGCCGCCGAAACGGGAATAGTGAAACTCGCAGGGAGCAACGACAAGTTCTTAAAGGCCTACGGAAAACTGGTAATAATCCAGCACCCCAAAGGGTTCCAGACAATCTACGGAAATTTAGACAAAGTCTTCGTAAAGAAGAACCAGATAGTAAAAAGGGGAGAGGTAATCGGAACGGCCGGAACAAGCGGGGTCTGGGGAAGGAGCGGCCTTTACTTTGACATAAGCAAGGTCTATAACGGCAAGACCTACCACATTAACCCCTTAGAGGTTCTCAAGTAGCCAAATTACTCCTATAATCTCCTGTTAAATTCCTTATTTACCCGGAGGCTTGGCCGATGGCTCTAATTGTCCAGAAGTTCGGCGGAACTTCTATGGGCTCAATTGAGAGGATAAGAGACTTTGTTGCAAAGAGGATTTTGGAAGAGAAAGAGAAGGGAAATCAGGTAGTAGTGGTAGTTTCGGCAATGGCCGGCGAGACCGACAGGCTGATAAACCTCGTTAAGTCAATAACTCCCGAGCCCAACGAGAGGGATATGGACTTTGTGGTCTCTACCGGAGAGCAGGTCTCAGCAGGCCTCCTCTCAATTACCCTAAACCACGTGGGGCACCCGGCAATAGCCCTATCGGGCTGGCAGGCGGGAATAAAGACAGACAGGGCCTTTACAAAGGCGAGAATCCTTGAGATAGACACCTCAAGAATTCTAAAACACCTTAAAGAGGGGAAAATCGTCATAATCACCGGCTTTCAGGGAATCACCGAAGAGGGAGACATCACAACCTTGGGAAGGGGAGGCTCCGACACCTCGGCGGTAGCCCTCGCAGCAGCCCTCAAGGCCGACAGGTGCGACATCTACACCGACGTTGACGGAGTCTATACGGCCGACCCGAGAATCGTTCCGGAGGCAAGGAGAATACCGGTACTCTCCTACGAGGAAATGCTGGAGCTGGCCTCACTGGGGGCGAAAGTTCTTCAGATTCGCTCGGTTGAGTTTGCAATGAAGTATAAAGTTCCTTTAAGGGTTCGCAGCACTTTTATCGGAGACGAGGGAACGCTTATTAAGGAGGAAGACGAGACCATGGAGAGGGTAGTAGTAAGGGGAATAGCCCACAATAAGAACGAGGCAAGGATTACGGTGGTTAAGGTTCCCGATAAGCCGGGAATTGCGGCAAAGCTCTTTGACGCCTTAGCAGAGGCAAACATTCCCGTTGACATGATAGTTCAGAACGTCTCTGTTGACGGCTACACCGACATCTCCTTTACAGTTGACAAGAACGACGCGGCAAAGGCCGAGAAGATTACAAAGCAGGTGGCAGATGAAATCGGAGCAAGAGAGGTTATAAGGGACGACAAAATCGCCAAGGTCTCAATAGTGGGCTTAGGTATGAGGAGCCACGCCGGCGTGGCAGGAAAGGTCTTTGAAACCTTAGCAAAGTACGGAATTAACATAATAATGATTTCAACTTCTGAAATCAAAATCTCCTGCGTGATAGACGAGAAGTTTACGGAGCTGGCAGTAAGGGTTCTCCACGAGGCCTTTGAGCTTGATAAGGAGGAGAGCGAGAGGGTTAAGCCGGTTTAAACTGCCTATATTAGGAGGAATAACCCGTTAGAGGTGGTTTAATGGTCTACATCTACGACACAACCTTAAGGGACGGCGCCCAGACGAGAGGAGTCTCCTTCTCTTTGGAGGATAAGCTCAGGATAACCCGTGCCCTTGACGAGCTGGGAATCCACTACATTGAAGGGGGTTGGCCCGGCTCAAACCCGAAGGACATAGCCTACTTTAACGAGGTTAAGAAGTTAGAGCTCAAAAACGCGAAAATAGTCGCTTTCTCCTCAACAAAGAGGAAGGGAGTAAAGATAGAGGAAGACGCAAACATCCAACAGCTCGTAAGAACCGAGGTTCCGGCAGTAACCGTTTTCGGCAAGTCGTGGGACTTACACGCAACCCAAGGGCTCGGGATAAGCCTTGAGGAAAACCTTGAGCTGATTTATCAGACCATAAGCTACCTAAAGAAATACTTTGACGAGGTCCTCTTTGACGCCGAGCACTTCTTTGACGGCTACAAGTCAAACCCCGAGTACGCAATTAAAACTCTAAAGGCCGCTCAGGAGGCCGGAGCGGACTGCCTTGTTCTCTGTGATACGAACGGGGGAACCCTCTGGTACGAGACCGAGGAGATAATTGACGCAGTTTTAAAGGAAGTTAGCACCCCAATCGGAATTCACGCCCACAACGACGCCGACATGGCAGTAGTAAACTCACTTATTGCCGTCAGAAAAGGGGCCATTCAGGTTCAAGGAACGATAAACGGGCTGGGAGAGAGAACGGGAAATGCCAACCTGTGCTCAATTATCCCCAACCTCGTCTTAAAGATGGGGGTTGAGTCAATTCCCAAGGAGAACCTTAAGAAGCTCTACGGGGTCTCAAGGCTCGTCTCGGAGCTGGCAAACCGCCCCCACCCGGTCAACCTTCCATACGTAGGGGATAACGCCTTTGCCCACAAGGCCGGAGTTCACGTTTCGGCAGTTGAGAAGAATCCGAAGCTCTACGAGCACGTTGAGCCCGAAACTGTGGGCAATAAGAGAAAAATTATGATTTCGGAGCTCTCAGGCCGAAGCAACATAGTAAGCAAGGCCAAGGAGCTCGGACTCAACCTTGATAAGAACTCCCCCGAGGTTAAGAAAATCCTCAACAAAATCAAAGAACTTGAGGCTCAGGGGTACCACTTTGAGGGTGCAGAAGCCTCCTTTGAGCTCCTATTAAAAGAGGCACTGGGTAAAGGCAAAAAGTACTTTGAGCTAAAAGGCTTCAGGGTTTTAACCGAGAAGCGTTCCGAAGATGAGGAGGCCTACGCAGAGGCCACGATAAAAGTTGAAATACCCGAAGAGGTTGCAAGGGAGAGGGGCTTAAAGGAGAGGTTTGAGCACACAGCCGCAGAGGGAAGAGGACCCGTTGAAGCCCTTGATAAGGCTTTAAGGAAAGCCCTTGAAAAGTTCTACCCCTCAATTAAGGAAGTAAAGCTTACCGACTACAAGGTAAGGATTTTAAACGAGACGGCGGGAACGGAAGCCTCTCCAAGAGTCTTAATTGAGAGTAGTGACGGCAAGCGGAAGTGGGGAACTGTAGGGGTCTCTCCCAACATAATTGAGGCCTCCTGGCTCGCCCTTGCCGACGCTCTAAAGTACAAGCTAAGCCTTGAAGACGAGAGAGAGGAGAGTTGAGGGAACCGCCATTCCTTGAGAGCAGGAGAAAAAGAGTCCTCTCAAGGGTAAAGAAGCTAAAAATCTGGCTCTACAACCTCCTTGAGAGCGACACGGGGCCCTACAGGCTCCTCTACGACATCTTCGCCCTCTTTATTGTTATTACTTCCTCAATCCCGATAATCCTTGAGCTCTTTATAAACATTCCCCTACCTCCCGACCTTCAGAGAATTTTTGACCTCTACGAAGAGGTAGCCCTAATCTACTTTACCGTTGAGTACTTCTTGAGGCTGTGGGTAATCTCGGACTTTACCGAGGACTTCAAGGAGGCCTACGAGAGGGAGAAAAACCTGTTTAAGGCACTTGCCGAGGCGGTTAAGCCGAAGCTAACGTGGGCGGTAAAGCCCTACTCAATCATAGACCTCCTTGCAATCCTCCCGATTTTAAGGCCCCTGAGGACTTTCAGGCTCCTGAGACTCTTGAGACTCTTAAAGATTTTCCGCTACTCCTACGCCCTCAAGAGCTTAACTGCCGCAGTTAAAGAGGAAGCCCCGATTATCGCCTTCATAGTAATTAGCCTTATCCTCTGGATTGTCACGATTTCGGTAATCGTTTACATCTACGAGTACAGCGCCGGAAACGAGAAGTTCCACTCAGTCTTTGAAGCCCTCTACTGGGGAATAGTTACCATTTCTACGGTAGGCTACGGAGACATTACCCCGATTACGAGGGAGGGTAAGTTCCTTGCCTCCCTTTTAATCAGCGGGGGAATCGTTCTCGTATCTGCCCTTACGGCTACCTTCTCTGCAACGCTGATAAACAGGATGAACATTTTAAAGGGGGAAGGGTTGAAGTTAAACAATCTGAAAGACCACCTCTTAATCTGCGGGTGGAGTGAAAGCGGAGAGGAGCTCCTTGAGGAGATTATCAGAACCGGCCTTGACAGGGAAAAGCCGATAGTCTTGATAACAGAGTACGACAGGAGCGAGCTGGGAGTGGACATAGGCAAGTACGTCCTCTACAAGAAGGGGGACTTTACCAAGGAGAACGTACTGCTGGAAGTATCGGCTCCGAACGCTTCCGAAGTCGTCATTTTGGGGGAGAGAAAGGAGGGACTCTCAGACAGGAACGTTGACGCCCGAACCGCCCTAACTGCAATGCTCGTTAAAACAATGAACCCAAAGGCAAAAATCTTCGTTGAGGTCCTCCACGACGAGAACGCCGAGGTTTTTGAGAAGAGGCTGGGGGTTGATGGGGTCTTTATCTACGGTAAGGTAATCGGGAGGTTAATCTTCTCAAGCATAGTAACCCCGGGAGTTGAGAGGCTCCTTGAGAGGCTACTGACGGCCGAGGGCTCAATAAGGAAGGTTAAGGTAAGCAAATTAAAGGGAGTTAAGAGCTTCGGTCAGGCAATTGAGGAGCTCAGGAGGTGGGGAGCTCTCCCCCTTGCGGTAGAAAAGGAGGGGAGGGTCATAATAAACCCTCCCGACTCAACGGAGCTCTCACCGGAAGATTACCTCTTCGTAGTTATCTCAACGGAAAACAGGTCTTAAGTCGGTTTTATCAGGAGCAAGGTAGAGCTTCTTACCGCTCTTTACGTCAAGGAAGAAGGGAGTAATAACAGGCTTGTAGGGAGGCTCCTTGTAGTAAGAGCCCCTCTGGGGAACGTAGCAGTCAAGAATCAGGTGGCCGTCTTCAGAGTCGGTATAGACAACAACTTTTAAATCCGGTTAAAAGACGCAAGCGTAAACTGCAATCTCTCCGTTTACCGGATTGCCGAGGACTAAATCTCCCCTCTCAACGAGCCTTTTTACGCCCTTAACGCCTAAAGGGTCATTGACCGGAAGAGCAAAGGAGGTTGAGAAAAGAAGAAGAGATAGGGCCGAAAGCTTAAGAGGAGCTTCCACATCCTCCTTCCACAATAAACAGTAAGGGTTCTATAGTTTAATTTAATGTAAAATCAATAAATAACCACAAGTGGAGGAGGTAGAGATGGACAGCAACACCAAAACTTTCGGGGGATTGGGAAGTCTCTTTATAGTCCTGAGCGTAATTCCCTACGCGGGAGGGATTCTCGGGCTAATCGGCCTCATTCTCCTTGCAATTGCAATCAGGAAGTTTGCCGACTCTGAGGGAAGACCGGAGCTCTTTAGTAACTTCGTAAAGGGTATTCTCATCTACATCGCCGGAGTTGTCGTCGGACTCGTATTCGGGGTGGGGAGCATTATGACAGTAGCCCAGCACGAGGGAGCCGGATTTTTAACCTACGCCCTCATGACGGTCGCCCTCCTGATTATGTACGCGGCAACGGTAGTCGGAGCCTACTTCATAAAGCAGGTCTTTTCGGAAATCGGACTGCTTACGGCAAACAACCTCTTTGACTGGGGAGGGAAGCTCCTCTTCTGGGGAGCAATTTTAACGATTATCGTGGTCGGAGCGATAGTAAGTTGGGTCGGCTGGATTATATTAACCGTTGCATTCTTTACAACACAAGAGAACGAGGAGGGAAGAGATGGAGAGACTCAAGGAGCTCATTGAAGGCGTTGAGAAGCTGGGAGAGCACGCCGAGAGCTTAAAGAAGAAGATTGAGGAGCTCTCAAAGCTGATTGAGGAGAAGGAGAGGGCCCTTGAAGAGGTGAAGGCAAAGCTCCTTGAAGTTGAGAAGAAGGTACTAAGCGTTCTAAAGGAGCTGAAGGAGAAGGAGAGGGAGCTCAGGGAGCTCCGCCACAAAATCGCCCGCCACAGGAAACTCCTTCAGGACGCCGACTCTCCGAGAGAGTACGAGAGGTTGTTGGAGCAGAGGAACAGGCTCGTTGAGAGGGCCGAGAAGCTGGCAAACGAGATTGAGGAGCTGAGGAAGGAGTACGGCGACCTTGTCTTTGAGGAGAACCAGCTCTCAGAGAAGGAAGAGGAGCTTGAGAAGGAGATTCGCCTCTTAAAGAGGGATTACAGCTACTACCTGAGAGAGCTTGAGAGGATTTTGGAGAGCCTCCAGCAGTTTATCTGCCGTTCTCAGGAGCGGTATTCCGAGTAGTCTCCTTTCTGGGGGAACTCTTCCCCCTTTACCCTCCTTCTAACTCCCTGTTCTCTATGTTCAACGAAGACTTCATACTCGGGAAACTCCCGGGCAACCCTTTCGGCAAGGAGCTCTGCAAATGCAACCGAGCGGTGCTGCCCTCCGGTACACCCTACGGCGTAAGTTATGTAGGACTTCCCCTCCTTCTCGTACTTGGGAAGGGTAAACTTTATAAAGCTGTAAATCAGCTCTAAGGTCTCTTTCGTTTCAGGAAACCGGAACATGTAGTCAAGGACTTCCCTGTCCATTCCCGTTTTGCTCTTTAAAGAGGGGACGAAGTGGGGATTGGGGAGAAAGCGGACGTCAAAGACGTTATCTGCAAGCTGGGGAATTCCGTACTTAAAACCGAAGGAGAGGACGTTTACCTGAAGGGTTAACTTACCCTCTTCAAGGAGCTCCTTTAACTTCCTTTTAAGGTCGTGAATCGTGAGGTTGCTCGTATCAATAACTTTGTCAGCCAGCTCCTTAACCGTCCCATAGAGCTCCTTCTCCCTCTCTATCAGTCTTTCTAAGCTCTCCTCCGGGAAGTACCTGTGGAAGGGGTGGGGCCTTCTGGTCTCTTTAAACCTCTTAATGAGAACCGATTTATCGGCCGTAAAGTACCAGAGCTCAAGGTCGGGATAGCGCTCCTTTAAGTCTTTCAGTATTTGAGGGGAGAAGTTGGGACTCCTTACGTCAACAACGAGGGCAGCCCTCTCAATCTCGGAGCTCTCCTCAATCAGCCTTATAAACTCCGGAATGAGCTCGGGGGGAATGTTATCAATACAGTAAAAACCCAAATCCTCAAGATGCTTTATGGCTCCCGACTTTCCGGCTCCGGCCTCACCGGTAATTACGATTATCCTCTTCACCGCTTGACCTTCATTACTTTAACGTCGTTCATCAAGAACTCGGGGATAAGGAGCTCCCCGCCGCAGTACCCGATATCGGCAGGTGAGGTTAAATCTTGAGCAACCGTAAAGACCTTACCGTTCTTGTAGGCGTAAATTTTACCGGCTGAGAAGTCAGAGAAGAAAATTGTTCCGTCCTCGGCAACAGCAACGCCGTCAAGGTTCTCAAATCCGGAGGCCAAAAGTTTAATACCTCCGTCAACCTCAAGGAGCTTTCCTCCTCCCCAGCTTGCAACTATAAGTTTACCCTTTTTAGTAAAGGCAAGACCGTTAGGGCCTTCAAGCTTGTGGCTCTTCAAGTAGAGCTTAACGGAGTAGTTTGAAGCGTCAACGGTGTAGATAGAACTGGTCTGTGTATCAGAGACAAAAACCTTACCGTCGTAGCAGGCAGTATCGTTGAGGAACCTCGCTCCGCTAACGGGAACGACTTTCAAAACTTTTCCGCTCTCGGGGTCTGCAACGACAACCCTGTCTACGTCGGCAACGAAGAGCTTGCCCCTACAGAAGGTAATTCCCTTGGGAGCGTTTAGGCCGGTAATGAACTTATCGTCAATAACCTTACCGTCCTTGGAGATTAGGGCTATGTAGCCGTCTCCGTCTTTAGCATCGGGAGGGAGGTTACCGATGTTTGAGACGTAAACCTTACCGCCGTAGCACTGGGCACTTTCGGGAGTCTTTAAGCCCTGACTAACCGAAAAGAGGAAGACCAAAATCGCCACGGCCGTAGCCGTGATTCCTGCAACTACCCCCATTTCAACTTCTCCCTTAATGTTTCAAAGTATGACTTTTTCGGGTCCCTGAGGATTAACAAATCGTAAGGGGAGCGGGTAAGCTCTATCAGGTCACCGACCCGGAGCTCTATTCCCTCCTGACCGTCAAAAATCACCATAACGTTCTCACTCTCGGTCTTTAAGCTAACCGTTAGGCAGGTTTCTCCCTTTAAGACTAAAGGCCTCATCGTCAGAGTGTGGGGACAAATCGGAGTTAAGAGCATGGCGTTTAAGGTCGGGTAGAGAATAGGCCCCCCTGCGGAGAGGGAGTAGGCCGTTGAGCCAGTAGGCGTTGCAACTATAACCCCGTCGCCCCTGAAGGTCGTAAGGTACTGGCCGTCGGCGTGTACGTCAATTTCAATAATCCTTGCCAAGGTGTCCCGCTTTATGGCGGTCTCGTTGACGCACCTGTAGATGAGAATGTGGCCGTTCTTCCTGATAACTTTAACCCTTAAAACCGGCCTGTTCTCAACAACGAACTCGCCGGCCATTAACTTCTCTATACACTCCTCAATTTTCTCTATCGGAATTTCGGTTAAAAAACCTAAAGTTCCGAAGTTAATCCCGAGCAGGGGAACGGGCCTCTTATCAACCAACTTCGCAACGGTTAAAAAGGTTCCGTCCCCTCCCAAAACCAGGATAACGTCAACCCTATCGGGGAGGATTAACCTGTCAACAACCCTCACGTTCTCAAAAGCATCACACTCGCTTCTCTCTATGAGCCTACAGCTCTCCTCGTCTATGTAAACTGTTACTTTGTACTGGCTCAGCTTCTTCAGAACCCGCCTTATACCCTCAGCGCTCTCGGACTTTGTCGGGTTGGCTATTACGCCGACCCTTTTATAGGTAGGCCTCTTTCCTCCTGTCATCACCTTCCACCTTAACTATTTTGCACATGTCGTAGAGCCTTGACTCAGTTCTGGCGTCAAACTTCGCAACAAAGGAATCCTCAGTATAGCGGTCAAACCTCAGGTTTGTCGTAATTATCGTAGGCAGGTTCTGGGTGTAGCGGTAGTTGACGATTTCGGCAAGGATTTCTTTAGCCCACTCGGTATTCCTCTCTGCTCCCACGTCGTCAAGAATCAGCAGGGGAGCTTTCCTTACAGAGTCAAGGATTTCTCCGGTTGACTCGCTTGACGAGAAGGAGTTCCTCAGCTCAATAAGGAGGTTCCTAAAGTCGCAGAAGACTCCTTTCAATCCCTTGTACCCAATCACGTTCCTGAGGGTGGCAGCAGCAAGGTGGGTCTTGCCGGTTCCCGGAGGGCCGTAGAGGAGAAGCCCCCTCTCGGCAAAGGGATAGAGGAAGAAGAACTCCCTGCAGAGTTTAAGAGCCCTGAGCTGGTGGGGAGTTTTAGGCCTATAGTTTTTAAACTTACACTCCCTGTACCTTGCGGGAATTCCGGAGGAGGAGAGGTAAGCCCTGCTGAAGCTCTCAAACTGGCACCTGCACCTCTTTGCAAAGCGCCTTCCGTTAACCTCCTCTATTACCCAGCCGCTTCCCCCGCAGATTTGACACTCCAAAGCCATCTCCATAGACTTGAATTGACTTAATTATAGTCCCCCAGGAGAGAGCCATGGAGGTTATTGAGAAAGTTATTGCAGGAGAGAGAATAGACCAAGAGGAGGCCCTTAAACTCCTGAAAGAGGCGGATTTGCTGACATTGGGCCAGCTTGCAAATGCGGTCAGGAACCGGCTCCACCCGGAAAAGGAGGTAACTTTCGTAATAGACAGGAACATAAACTACACCAACATCTGCACCTGCAGGTGCAGGTTTTGTGCCTTTTACAGGGATAAAACAGCTCCCGACGCCTACGTTATAGACAGGGAGACTTTGAGGAGGAAAATCGCAGAGACGGTAGAGCTGGGGGGAACGGCAATTCTCCTTCAGGGAGGGCTTCACCCCGACTTGGGGATTGAGTACTACGAGGAGCTCCTAAGGTTCATAAAGGGTGAGTTCCCCCAAATTCACGTTCACGGCTTTTCGGCCCCCGAAATCGTCCACATCTCACGGGTCTCAGGCTTGAGCGTTGAGGAGGTTATAAAGAGGCTGAAGGAGGCGGGTCTTGGCTCAATCCCCGGAGGGGGCGCAGAGATTTTAAGCGACAGGGTAAGGGAGAGAATAGCTCCCAACAAAATTAAGACGAGGGAGTGGCTGGAAGTTCACAGAACTGCCCACAGGCTCGGCCTCAAAACGACGGCAACGATGATGTTTGGAAGTTTAGATGGTGACGAGGACATAGTTGAGCACCTAAAGGTCATAAGGGAGCTCCAGGACGAGACCGGAGGCTTTACCGCCTTTATTCCGTGGAGCTACCAGCCAGACAACACCGAGCTGGGAAGGGAGGTTAAAGAGAAGGCAAGCGGTGAGAGGTACCTCAGGGTTTTAGCCCTCTCAAGGATTTTCCTTGACAACTTCCCAAACATTCAGGCCTCTTGGGTTACTCAGGGAGGAAAAATGGCTCAGGTAGCCCTAAAGTTCGGGGCAAACGACTTCGGCTCCCTGATGATTGAGGAGAACGTAGTTGCCGCGGCAGGCGTAAAGTTCAGAATGCCCTTAGAGGAGATTATCAGGCTCATAAAGGACGCCGGCTATAAGCCGGTTCAGAGGGATACCCTCTATAGGAGAGTAAGGGAGTTTTAATAAGACATTGTCAGGCGGTCTTTTTATAGTTCTAAAGGCTTTTACAGAAATGTTGCTAAGAAAGCCCTGCTTTTTAAAGCAGGGATGAATTAGGGGAGGTGGGGGTTATAATAGAGAATGAAGATGAAGACAGAAAAAGCTCAAAAGATTAAAGAAACCTTAAGTGCAACCAAACAGCGTAGGAAAAGTCAAGTCCCGAGGGTCTATCAGTTTAAACTCCAGAATCTTTCTAAAAGAGATGAGGAGAGATTAAACAGGCTCTTTCTTGAAGCCAAGTGGCTGTATAACTACATCGTTGCGAACATTGAGAACCGATTAAAC
>Ga0256836_1000477_pt1 | contig 20893 bp, 25 predicted proteins | sample 4561380metaG_FD_185974 | JGI IMG/M metagenome (GOLD analysis project Ga0256836, IMG submission 185974) | Hydrothermal vent microbial communities from Guaymas Basin, Mexico - 4561-380 | ecosystem: Environmental > Aquatic > Marine > Hydrothermal vents | place: Mexico: Guaymas Basin | collected...
GCGAGAGTGCCATCTGATTTGTAACATATTTATCCTTTTTTTCAATATTTTATCGAAATTTTACTTAAAGTATTATTAATATAGCATAAATTTCGTCCGAAATTATTCTAAACTATTTTATTCTTAATTTTTTTTTATAAATGTTACTTTCTGTAATAATATCTTGGAGTGAAAGAGGGTGAAAAAAGGTGCTAATGTAGTATTATTTATGTGGATTGATATAAAATATCCTTAAACACAGTGTCAAAATATAAAAAAGAGATGGGATTAAAAGCTATAATTGCAGTTAAACCTGTATTTCACACCTAAAAAATTTATCTTTGCAATAGGAATGATAATAGGGAGAGTTGAATTTTTTATGGTATTAATTCTTTTAAGCAGGGATTTTTGGAAGAAGTTTTAATAGTTATGGCTTCTTCCAATTATAACAGTAACCCTTCTGTTGAGGGTACGCTGCTGATCTAAAGTAAGATTTTTATCAAGTTTCAGGGGTTTAGTGTCAGCATATGCAGTAATATGAGCATAATGATAATCCAGCCCTTTATCCATCAAATACAGCATCAAAGAATTGGCTCGCTGTGACGAAAGTTCCCAGTTTCTCTGAGGAGTTCCCGTATCATCGGTATGTCCTGCAATTATAATTTCCCTTTTTTTACTTATCTCAATGATTTTTTTAAATAACGGATCCAGCTTTTTGATTTTTTTCAAATCAAGTTTCGCACTGTTTACTTCAAACTGTACGGCTGATGACATGATTATATACAAACCGTCATCATCAAGTTTTACATTTACAAATTTCTCTAATTTGTTATTTTTTATCAACTGCAAAATATCTTTTTGCAACGTCGGCAGCGTAACAAGTTTCTTATCTTTCATTAACCTGTTCGCATGGTCGACTTTTTCCATATCTATTTTGGAAAAAGACATAACAAGTACAAGAACCGCCAATATCGACGTAATCAAATCAGAATAAGATATTAGCCACAGACCCTCGTCCTGATAAAATTTTCTTTTCATTTATTTGCTCTCATCACTATCTTCGTTTGTTTGAATTTTATAAGGTTCTATTCTGTGGAGAAGTAATTTTGCACTAATTATAAAATCATGTTTCATATGATCGAGTTCCATCAACCTTTCTTCAAGTTTTTTATATACGGGTTTAACATATAAAATAACAACTAATGTAGCATAAAGTGTAGTTGCAAGGGCTACACTCAGCCCAACCATTTTCTCGGCAATATTATCAATACCGTTTGAAACGGCAAACATCTGAAGCAATCCCGTTATAGTACCCAGCATTCCCAGCATCGGTAAAATTACGGCTATATAATTAAACTTGGACATTTCTTTTTCATAATATAAAACGATGTTATTGACTTTTTTTTCAACGGCAAGTTCTATATCCTCTTCCATACCTCCGTGTTTTATTAAATCCACAACCGTTTTCCAAAATAAATTACCACTTTTAATTATTTCATCATCATCCGTAATTTTAATTGCATCTGAAAGTTCTTTTTCAAGTTTTATATTCTTTTTTAAATTGTTTTTTAAAAAAACAAATAAAATAAAAGCGCTAGCGCCTATAAATATTAAAGACGGTATATGTAAAACTCCGTACATTAACTGTAAATATTGATTCTTTGCATCAAGGATATGTTTTTCATGTGTCGCATAATACGGCCATATCATGGTCACCCCATATACGGCTGCAATAAACAAAGACATTATCACCATTTTCATAGTTACACCTTTTGTAATAATTGTAATATTTTTTCTCTAGCCTTTATATTTTCATCTTTATCCGATTCAACAAAAAAATAACTTCTGCCTTCAACTTCTACTTCTTTCAAAATAATTTTATCACCTACAGCAACACTATATACCGAAAAAAAATCTTCGGACACGTCAAAATGTACATAGCCAATATTCTCAATATAAATTTTAATCTGTTTTTTAAGATGGGAAATAAACTTTATTACACCGCACAATCTTTTACTCAAAGGTATCATAAATCCTAAATTAAATCCGAAAATTAAATTTTTTCCGTCATCGCATTTAAATATAAAAACCCTCGCACCTGAAAGAGGCAGATACCTACACTGATAATCCGATAAAGGATAAAAATAACTTTTACCCTCAATCTTTACCTCAATAGCCGCTTTATCCTTCTCAAAACGGACAAACTGTCCTTTTAAATAATTTTTACTCTCCACGCTTACTTTTGAAATGTCGACATTTTTTTTCACAACACCTATTTTTTCAATTGTTTCTTTTAAAGATGCAACTACTTTATTGATATCTTTAATATACTCTTCTTTTTTTGCAGATTCCCTAATTAGCTTTTCAATTTTTTTTTCAAAAAACTCTATTACTTTTTTCTGTTTTTCAATAATTTCAGCCTGTCTTATTATCTCACTATCTAATTTTTCAATTTTTTCATATAAATCCTTTTCTTTTTGCTTCTCTTCTTTTTGGATAATTATTTCAGCCATCCGAACAAACCTTTTGAAAATTTAACGTCACTTACTTTTTCTATTTTTGATTTTAATTTTTTCACAGCTTTCTGAACATCTTTTTTCTTCTTTTCGGTATTATTTAAAGCCGCCCAAACAAATTGTGACAATGCATGTTTTTCAAGGTTTTCATCTTCTTTGAGTTTAGAGGCTTCATATTTTTGCGCATAACTGATTAAATAAGATTTAACTTCTTCATATGAAAGTCCGTTAAAGTTCTCTTTACAAAATTTATCATAAATTCTATGCTTTAATTCGTAAATAAGTTTTTCTATTTTTTTTTCGTTAGGACTCCACCCGTATCTTTCCAAAAACTTGACCGCATACTCCAGCATGTCATCCGTTATAAGTTCTCTTTTTAATTTCAAATTGCCTTTTTGCCGATTTAAAAATCTCATTGCTCTGTCTTTTTTTGCCTGATGATCAATTTTGTTATCAATAACACCTAGATAAAACTCGTTCAAGTCAACATTTTGTTCATCACTGACAGTTTCGATATACTCCCTGTATATATTAATTGAATTTTCAAATTCGACAGGTTTCCAGATATATCCTTTATGAGCCACATTATTTCTGAAATGCACCGCATCGGATATTTTTTTATATGAAGTTTTTGTTTGAAATTTATCTTTATACATTTTAATGGTTCTCCCCATCGAACACGAAAACCTAAAACAGTTCAGTATCTCTTTTAACAAAGACTCCCCTATCCAGTGAAGTATGTATAGATGTTGCATACTGTTTTGTAAAACGGGAAGTTCTTTTAAAATATCGCCAACCGGCCTCCCCTCATCTATAAGTGTCTGTATAGATTTTAGATCATTAGAAAGACTTGTATATGAAACGCCACCACTTAATGCACATATCTGATCTTTATAGTATTCGTGAAGCACAGGTAAAAAATCTTTAAGTTCGTTTTTATCCTCTTCATTCAAATGCTCAGGTACTTCAACCACATTAAAACTCAAAGACGCAATTAAACTTTGTGTATCTATAAGCAACGGCTCAAGATTAAAATCCCTTTCAGGATATTTTATATTTTCGTTAGTTTTAGAAAGTTTAAAATATTCATCCACTTTTTCATTATATTCGTTAAGTTTGTTAATTGTTTCGGAATGTTTTAATTTGATCATTTTGATGTTTTCAATAAAAAACTCAACATCTACCGTCCTGACCGAAAGGGAAAAATTGTTTTCTATTTCTTTCCATACTTCAGCCCTTTCGGGTGTAATAATAAAAGAAAGCGGTTCTATTCCGTGGTCTTTTAACATAAATATTAAAACTTCAAGTTTTTCAAACATCTCTTTTTTCTCAATTGCATCAGCCTCTGCATAACTGTCAAGAATCTGGATGAATTCGTCAATTGGCTCATTGAATTTTAAATAATTGCCTTCATAAACCAAAGCGTCGTTTTTTATCAGTTCAACTTTCCATTCACCATACGGTTTATACGCCTCTTTGAGTCCTAAAGCATCCTCTTTTTCCTCAAGTTCATTCTGTCTATTAGATATTTTATTAAGCAGTGTCGCCAGTTTTACAATTTCGTTATTTACATCCAGACTTTTTTCTATCAATTTTACAACAGAAGTCTCATAATTTTTTTCGATTTTTAAAAAATTATCGTTTAACAACCCCTTATAATTTTTCATAATACTCCTAATAATAAAGATTTATTTCTTTCATATTCATAAAAAATTTATAATCTCCGTAATCATATTGGGTAATGGTAACATTCCAATAATTACCAATTGCCATACCTACGAGCAAAGCAATACTTTCGGGCATTGCATGTGCGATAACAATATGTTCGTATTCCGTTTGCAAATTGTTTAATACTGTAAATATTTCCTGGACATATTTCATCCAGTTTTCCGTCAATTGAATAGTACCGTCGTGATTTGCGTTTAAAATAATTTTGTTTTGATATTTTTTTAATGATTTTGCATTTAAATTAACCGTATGACTTGAAGCATTTATAACCAATAAAACTTCTTTGTTTTTACTATCACTTATATTGTAAGTTACGCTGAATTTTTCAAATTCTTTTACTTTAGTTTTATAATTTCTGTTTTGAGTATGCGCCACTTCGTCAAAAAAGTCTCTGTCAGGATTATTCTGATATACAATAATTTCATCATTTTCAAAAATATTTCCGATTAAAAACGCAAAAGCCGGACGTCTGTAGTAAGCAACGTGAAATACAATTTTATTTTTTATTGAAGATTGTATTTTATGTAAATTATAACTGATTATCTGTAAAAAACTTAAAACTTTGTTTTTAGTATAAATATTTTCAAGTCCTATTCCGTATTCGTAAATTAAATCGTTTCTAACCACGTTTAAATATTTTTTTAAATCCTCTTCATAATCGCTGTAACCGTATTTTTCTTCTATATTTTTTATTAACATATTAAAAACATGGTTTGCGGATTTATTTGAATCAACGTTAATAACGACAGGAATGTGAATATCTTCGTTTTTAAAAAATTTTTCTTTTTTTCTTTCAATATACAAAGCACACAGCACCGATAATAAAATTAAAGCAAAAGCCGCTAAATAAATATACTTTGAAATAGGATTAAAATTAAAATATTCAGCTAAAAAAGTTAATGCACCCACACCAAAACTTGTTATTGTCACACATTTATGTTCTATAAAAGACAAATTCATTTAAAACCTTTTATATATTTAACTGCCTCTAACGCATTCTCTTTTATAATTTCGGCACACTTTTTCATATTATGCAAATCTTCATACTCCCACTTTACGCCTATGTAATTAACACCGGCTTCTTTTGCACTTATCATATCAAGGCAGGTATCACCTATCATCCATGTAGCATTTTTAATCGCTTTCATTTGGCGCACCGCTTTTAATACGGGTTCGGGATGCGGTTTTGGATTTGTAACGTCTTCTCTTCCTATCAACACTTCAAAATAATCCATAATTCCGAAATGTTTAAGAAGTTCTTTTGAATATTCGGCCGTTTTCGTAGTGACTATTCCAAGTCTTGCAAATTTGGATGCTTCCATTATGGCCTCTTTTGCATACGGAAGCAAAACGGTTTTTTGCTTGGATATTTTTCTGTAATGTTGTTTATAAATATTTACATATTCCCATACTTTTTCTTTTTCCGCACCAAGTTTTGAAAACATAACATCCAGAGGCAATCCTATAAGCTTTTTAACTTCTTCAGGTTTTGGAGGTGTTTTATCAAACGCTTTAAATGAAACCTCAAAACCTTCAAGTATCGCTTCGGTTGAATCTATAAGCGTTCCGTCCAAATCAAACAAAATTACTCTCACACCATTTCCTTACTTCGTTTTTAATCTCAAAAATTTCATCAATACCGTTTATTTTAATATTTTCAAACTTTTTAACCGCTTTTAAAATTATCATACTTATATCCGAAAAGCTTATCTTTTCTTTCAAAAACTTATCAATGGCAGATTCATTCGCAGTATTTACAACCACACCCAAATCGGGGTTTTTTAAAAGCATATCCTTTATCTCCCACACGGGATATCTCTTTGAATCTATTTTTCTAAATTCCAGCTTTCCTATTTCTAATAAATTAACGGGACTTAAAATTTCATCTTTTACCTCATCCAAAATGGCAAAAGCAATAGGAAGTTTCATATCCGTTTTGCTGATATGTGCCGTAGTGCTTCCGTCTTTCCACTCTACTAAAGCGTGAATAATCGATTTTGTTTCAATAAAAGCGTCTATTTCGGTAGTGTTAAATAGCCATTTAGCTTCAAGCACTTCAAATAGTTTATTAACCATCGTCGCAGAATCAATGGTAATTTTCACTCCCATCGACCAGTTTGGATGATTTAGCACGTCTTTAAGCGAAGCGTTTTTTATTTTTTCAAAATCCCAATCCCTCAGAGCCCCTCCACTGGCTGTAATATATAACTTATTAAAGTTACATTTTCCATTTTCCATTTTCCATTTTCCATTTAACAGATACCACAGTCCGAAATGTTCGCTGTCAATCGGCGTTATTTTGGAAGTATCTATAAATTTCCCAGCATTAACGAGGGATTCTTTGTTTGCAAGGGCTATTTTCTTACCGCACTGCTGGGCTTTAAGCGTGGGTTTAAGACCCGCATCTCCCACAAGGGCGTTTACTATCAAGTCACTTTTAGAATTTTCTATAATCTCAAGTATCGCTTCTTCACCGTATTTTACATTTTTAAAATCAATTTTTTCAGCGGTTTTTTTATCTTTTACCGCCACAAATTCCGGTTTAAATTCTTTTATTTGAGCATTTAAAAGCTTATAATTATTACCGGCTATCAACGCCTCTATTTTAATCCCGTAACGTTTTGCAATTTCAAGGGTATTAACCCCTATGCTTCCAGTTGAACCTAAAACTACCAATTATACCCCCAAAAGCACAAACATCACAGGCGCCGCAAACAGATATCCGTCTATTCTGTCAAGCACTCCCCCGTGTCCCGGCAAAATATTACCGCTGTCTTTCACACCCGCCCTTCTTTTAAGGTAACTTTCAAACAAATCCCCAAAAACGCTTGAAATACTGACAAGTAAAGCAATTAAAAACGCATTCCAAAAATTCATAAAATAAAGTCCGACAAAAGCCCCGATTATTGTAGCTCCCGCAACGCCGCCTATTACACCTTCCCATGATTTATTCGGAGATGTAAGACAAAAACCTTTTGAAATAAACTGCCTTGCAAAATTTTTACCCATAAAATATGCCAGCGAATCGGTAAGCGCCACAATCACTATAAGCCACCCGAGAGTTCCCATTCCGTATTTTACATAAAGTGCATACAGAATCATTAAAGGAACAAAAGGATAAATTACAGGTGAAATAATTTTTAAATCTTTCTGATTATATGCTATATATGAAGCACCGACTATTACACCGAATATCAATGCCGTAAAAGGATTTACAATTAATGAAAGCGCAACACCCGCAAGTGATATATAAAACATCTCCTTTTCATCCGTTTTAAAAAGATTTTGTGCTTCCATATACCCTGCAACCACTATAGCACCAATTAAAAGCCCAGTTAAATATCTATTGTCAATTATACCCACAAATAGCAAAACGGCTATTAATACAACCGAAGTGATAATACGTTCTTTCATTCAATTCCTTTTTTCAAATTATACAATAATTAGTGATTAGTGATTTGTGATTTGTTAGTGGTATATTGGATTCTTTCACTTTTCACTCTTCACTGTTTACTGTTTACTGTTCACTTTTCACTGTTCACTAAAATAACTACGCTTTTAAATCAATATGTTTGCTTTCTCTTTCAATTTCCTCTTTTGAATCGTCTTCAGCCAAAATTTTTTCTGCTTCTTCCACAGGGCGCACCTCTTTTACTTTAAGTTCTTTTTCTTCATTTATAATCTTTTGAACTTCTCTGCTTATGTGTTCCCTTGCCACACTGTCAGCTGCAATTGCCGAAGCCACATGCATATTTTGATTTATAAGCGTAACCTGTCCTATCAAACTCATAATTTTACCTTTAGTGTCGAATATTTCCCATACTCTACATTTGCTCCCTCTTTTACCTTTACAAACTTCCTTTTAGTATAATCGACTTCTCCTTCGTTTTTTTTAGAAAAAGCCACCGCAAGCTTTGCGGCTTCATTAATTACATTTTGAGGGATGGTAAGTTTGTTATTTTTTATTATAACATGCGCCCCGGGGACGTTTTTTATATGCATCCATAAATCATTTGCATTTGCGCTTTTTAAAAGTTTGATATTTCCTTTTTCATTTTTGCCCACAAGTATTTTATAATCGTCTATAAAAAATTCCGCAATATTTTCATCTTTGTTTTTTTCTTTTTTAGGAGATTTGTAGTAATTAAGACTTCCCAAATCTTCTGTTTTATCAATAAGTCTTTTGTAATTTTCCAAAAACTCAAGCTGCGAATTTAAATGTCCTTTTTCGATATGCAGGTTTTGGGCTTTTCTTTTTGCCTTTTTAGCAAGGTTGTAGTAATAATTGCCGATTTCATTTATATTTTTAAGCTCGGGAAGAGGAATTGTAATTTCGTTGCCTTCAAAATCAAAAGTTTTAAGTTCTTTCATATAAGGCTTTATCTGATAAAGATTCGCCATTGAGATATCAGCGTATTTTTTATAAAGTTCGGATTTTTTCAGAAGTTCTTCTTCATCCTCAAGTTTTGAAAGTTTTTTTTGAATTTCTTTTATTTTTTTGTTGATTCGGTTTATTATCGCTTCTTTTTTCTGTTTTAGCCGATTTTGGTATTTTTTATAAAAAAGTTCTTTTGTATATTCTTCTATGTTGTTAATTTCAAACTCTTTTTCCTTTATTTCAAAAGGCGGCAGTTCCTCTAGCTTCACTCCGGGCTTTACCACCCTTGAAGACTGACTTTCGCTTATATGCCTTAAAGACTCTATTACTGTATCGTTTTCATCAAGAATAATGACGTTTGTATACCTACCAGTAAATTCAAATCTTATCTTAACAATCTCTTCTTTAAAACGGTTCTGGTTTTTGGCGGTAACAGTTAAAATTCTCTCTTTTGCTTCAACGTCTACAAGTTCTGCTTTTGTAAACTTTTTTTCAAGTACGATATCAAAAGGAGCCTGAAATTTTCTCGCAAGCGGATAATCAATATTTATATAAATATCTCCGCTGCCTTTTGTAAGGTCAAAATAGTATTTATCATTGTCAAACTGCATTAATATCAGGTTTTCGTCAACCCTGAGCGCCCTTTTTATATATTTATGCTTTTTTAAATTTTCGACAATTTTTTTTAAAACAAACGCTTTCAATATTTACCTTTTTATTTTAATACCATCCACAATTTACCATTGACCATCCAACTATCAACCATTCTTACCCGCATCTGAAGCCATACTTGGCGAGTTCTATAAACTTTCTCACTTTTCTTTTGTCTTTTTTACCCGGAACCTTTTCAACACCGCTGCTGACATCCACACCGTAAAATCCGTATCTACTCACTTCAAACACATTATCGGGATTAAGCCCCCCTGCTATAATTATATCGGAATTATCCCTTTCTTCAAACCATTCAAGCGCAACCCTTTTGCCGCTTCCGCCATATTCCGCTACATAAGCATCAACTATTTTATATTCACCTTTGAATTTTTCGATATCTTTTTTTTCTTTTGCACGTATTACTTTTATGTGTTTGAAATCCAGTTTTTTGTAAAATTCTTCATCAGCCTCAAAATGAATCTGAGCAATATCGGCTTTTGTAAAAGCCATAACTTCGTTTACATAACCGGCATCCACGTTTACAAATAAAACCGTTTTTGTAACAAAAGGGGGCAGTTTTTTTATGATATTTCTGATATCTTCAGGTTTTATAAAACGGGGGGATTTAGGGTATGTTACAAACCCGAGAGCATCCGCACCGTAATCGCACGCCGTTTTAGCGTCTTCATAATTCGTTATTCCGCATATTTTAACTTTCAATCAAAGCTCCTTGTTTATCATTCAAAAACCTTCTCAAAATTTACACTAACCTTACATATAATATCAAACTCATACTCCTCTTTATAACACTCAGCAACCTTTTTAAATCCGTTTTCATTTTTATAGATTTTTACCTTTTTATAATCCGGATATACTAAACAGTAATATTTCACACCCTCATTTTCATATAAATCAAATTTTACAATTTCATCCCTTTTTGCACTTGATGGACTAACTATCTCAAAAATAATTTCAGGCGTTTTTGTTAATCTCTCTTTTTCATCAGTGCATACAAACAGACAATCTGGTCTTACAACCGTTTCTTTATCAATATACCATTCACTCTCAACCACGGCAAAACATTCATTGCACTCTCTATTTTTATTCAATTCACCTGCTATAAAAGTTGCTATCTTTTGATGTCTAACAAATGCAAAAGGTGCCATTGCAAGAGGTATACCTTTTATAATTTCCCATTTCCCTTCCCACGCTTCAAACTCTTTAATTGTATATCTTTCAACCACTTCTGATAATTGCATCCTATCTCCTTGTATAATAAACTAAAAACTTAAAGCCATATGCAATGTTTTTAGGATTTAGGTTTGAGGATTAACATAACATATCTAAATCCTATATCCTATATCCTAAATCCTCACTCACTTCTCACCTTTTTTCACTTTCTTTCACCCTCTTTCGCCCCTTAATTTATCTATCGCTTTTTTATAATCCTCATGTTTAAAAACATAACTGCCCGCTACTAATATATCCGCCCCTGCTTCTTTTAGCAGGGATGCGTTTTTGTCGTTCACCCCTCCGTCTATTTCTATTAAAAGCTTTGGATTTTTTTTCTCGGCTAATTCTCTTAGTTCTTTAACCTTTTCAATTACACTAGGAATAAATTTCTGCCCCCCGAATCCCGGATTCACACTCATTAATAAAACCATATCCACATCTTCGACAATATATTCAAGCAGACTCACGGGAGTCGCAGGATTTAGCACAACGGCAGGTTTTATCCCTTCGTTTCTGATTTTTTGAACAACCCTGTTTATATGTTTTTCCTCTTCTATATGAAACGAAATAAATTCGGGCTTTAAATGTTTATACAAATCTATAAAAAACGGAATGTTTTCAACCATAAAATGTATATCAAGAGGTTTACTTGAAGCTTTTGCCACCGCTTCGACTATCATAGGTCCCATCGTCATATTAGGAACAAAATGCCCGTCCATTACATCCACGTGTATCAAATCCGCACCCGCATCACACACCGCTTTTACATCTTCTGCTAAATTTCCAAAATCGGCACTTAAAATACTCGGAGCTATTTTCATTTTTTTCCTTTACAATATCTTTTTAATAAACAATCATAATTTTCAATTCTTCTATCCCTGAAAAACGGCCAAATTTTCCTGACTTCCGCCGCACTTTTTAAATCTATATCGACATCTATCACTTTTTCTTCATCATCAGCTATTACTATCTCTTCTCCTTGAGGACCGAATACAAAACTTCTACCCCAAAACTCTATCCCCCCAAGCACTCCGGAAGGGTCTTTTTCACATCCTACGCGATTAACCGCTACCACATACACCCCGTTTGCCACCGCATGACCCCTTTGGACTGAAATCCATGCGTTTAGCATTTTTTGTTTTTCTTCGGTTGTATTTTCTTTTTCGCAAAGCTCATCAACCCTGTCATCAGGGCACATTAGATAACCTATCGCCGTTGGATATATCAAAATTTCAGCCCCTTTAAGCGCCATAATCCTCGCAGCCTCAGGATACCACTGATCCCAGCATACAAGCACTCCAAGTCTTCCCACGCTCGTATCAATTGGCTCCATTTCATCACCGGGAGTAAAATAAAACTTCTCATAAAACCCCGGATCATCAGGAATATGGTTTTTTCTGTATTTTCCGGCTATTTTACCTTTATCAAACACTACGGCCGTATTGTAATAAATTCCGTCCATAACTTTTTCAAAAAGACTTGTTACCAAAACGATATTTTGCTTTTCACTGATTTTTCTCCAAAACTCGACATCCTCATCAAAACTTTCGGCATAATCGAAATATTTGGTATCTTCACATTTACAGAAATATTCGCTCTGGTGAAGTTCCTGCAAAATTACCAGCTCACCTTTTGCTTTTTTTATCATTTCAACGGTATGTTTAATAGTTTTTTCTTTAGAGCCTTTATACTCCTGCTGAATAAGACTGATTTTCATTCATAACCTTTCCTCACATATCTCTTCCCCATCTTTTCCTATTCTTTTCCCCTTCTCTTCCCCATTTTCACCGTTTCACACCTCAAAATCCTTAATCATCTCGTTAAGTTCGCTCATATTTCTGGCAATGGAGCCAAGTTTTTCCATTATGTTTCTAAGTTCTTTAACCAATTCTTCGGCTTCTTTTTGTGTAGTTTCAATATCCATATTCATATTTTGGACATTGGAATTTATAAGATTTATAATTGCGGTAATTTCACTTGCACTTTTTTGAGATTTTTCAGCAAGTTTTCTAATCTCATCCGCAACCACAGCAAACCCTCTTCCGTGCTCTCCCGCCCTTGCGGCTTCTATCGCCGCATTAAGTGCAAGAAGATTTGTCTGGTCGGCTATATCTTTAATGATATCTACCATTTTCTCAATATCGTTCATTGACTGCGTCAAATCGTTTGATCGGTTACTGACCTCCATCTGTGCCGGTAAAAATTTAGTTTCATTCCATTCCACAAGTTCGCTTAAACCTTTTGTAACACTGTCATACACATTTTTAACCGTGTCATATGAATCTTTCAACGAAAGTATAATTTCCCTTAATGTATTTTGTATGTTTTTTACCGGGTTTTCCAAAATTTTAAAATCATTCTCTTCTGAGAGGGTAAAATCGTTATTCAGTTTGTGATTAGCCAAATTTTCAAGCACTTTTACAAGCTCTTTTGCCTCTTTTTCGAAATACTCTTTTCTGATTTCGGCTTCTCTTTTTCTCTCTTCCACAAGATTTCTTAAACTCGCATATGTTTTAACAACCTCGCCGTTTTTCACAATAGGTTCCACATACACGTAAACCGGCAGAATTTCGCCGTTTTTATTCATAATTTCCGCCACTCCGATTCCGCTTCTTTTTTCCTGTTCGTATTTCATTACAAGTTTGCACACTTTACATTCAGAGGGGTTTTTAGGCCACAGGATTTTCGGAGCCTGAGGGATATCTAAACTCTTTATTTCATATTCACTAAACCCGGTAAGTTTTTCAAATTCCTCATTCCAAACAATCATTTTTCTTTTAGGATCAACCGCAAACATCGCAACGGGGTAATGATGTATAAAATAATCGAATTCATAAGTTACGTTTTCTAAATATTCCATAATAAAATCAAGTTTTTCTTCCGTTGTTTTACGGTTTTCAAGTCCTTTTAAAAATTCTTCGTCAATTACTTTATGTTTTATCTGATTAAGACATTCCTCAACTTTTTTATTTATCCCGTCATTTTTATTTTCCTCTTTTTTCCTAAAAAACATGACAATCCTTTGATTTAAATATTTCTTCCTTAATTATAACACAAATAATTACGCAAAAAATTGATATAATTAGTCAAAAAAGGATGTCAATGGCAAATCTACTTATAATAGGAGCCGGAGGAGTCGGAAGGGTTAGTGCTTTTAAAGCGGCTAAAAACAGAGATGTTTTTGAAAACATCGTCCTTGCAAGCCGCACAAAAAGCAAATGCGATGAAATAGCAAAAGACATTAAAGACAAACTCGGAATTGAAATTAAAACATATGCGCTTGATGCAAACAAAAAAGAAAACGTAATAGATTTAATAAAAAAAGAAAATATAGATATCGTCTGCCATGTGGCGCTGCCTTATCAAAACCTGCCTATAATGCATGCATGTATTGAAACGGGCACGGCTTATCTTGACACCGCACTGGCTGAAACGGAAGACAATCCCGATACCTACTATGATTTGCAATGGGCTTTGGATGAAGATTTTAAAAAGGCAAAAACAATGGCTCTTCTTGGATGCGGGTTTGACCCGGGAGTTACATCCATAATGGTTAAATATGCAGCCGATTATCTTCTTGACGAGCTTGAAGAGATTGAAATATACGACTGCAATTTTGGCGACCACGGAAGAGCGTTTGCAACCAATTTCGATCCGGAAATTAATTTAAGAGAACTTAATTTACCGGGTAAATACTGGGAAAATGGTAAATGGAAAACTACCGCTCCTTTTGAGATTCAGGTTAAACACAACTATCCTGAATGCGGGGAGGCCACAAGTATCCTTATTTGGCACGAAGAGCTTGAAAGTATAGTTAAACATTTCCCGAACCTTAAAAAAGCCAAATTTTATATGTGTTTTAGCGACAAATATCTCTATCATTTTAATGCACTAAAAAATGTCGGAATGTTCAGTATAGAACCTATTGAAGTGTGTGACGGGGTCAAAATCTCACCTCTTCAGTTTTTAGCAAAAGTCCTGCCCGACCCTCAGGATTTGGTTAAAAACTACAAAGGCCAAACAAATATAGGCGTAATTGCAACAGGTAAAAAAAATGGGACTACTAAAAAATTTTATATTTACAACATATGCAACCACCAAAAAGCGATTGAAGAAACGGGTGCACACTGTGTAAGTTATACAACAGGAGTGCCCGCAATTATCGGATGTAAACTTATGGCTAAAAAAGTATGGTGGAACGAAGGTGTTAAAAACGTCGAAGAATTTGACGCAAAACCATTCTTTGAAGAAATGGAAAAACAGGGGCTTCCTATAAAAGTTATGGAAATTAAGGACTGATATGGAAAAACATTATTATAAATACCAACAGTTTCTAAAAGATTTGGATATTTTTGAAAAAGAAGTAAAAAACCACTCACCCGACGCACTTCTTGCAATTGCTAGGGGAGGTCTTACAATCGGCCATTTCCTCTCTGAGAGACTTGAAACAAGAGAAATTTACGCCTTAAACGCCCTATCTTACGAAAACGAAAAAAAAATCGGAAAACCAAAAATTTTCAACATTCCCGATTTAAGCGGTAAAAAAAGCGTATTACTGCTTGATGACATAAGCGACAGCGGCGAAACGCTTGATGAGGTTATTAAAGTATTAAAGGAAAAATATCCTCACCTGATTATAAAATCGGCCACCATTTTTTACAAAGAAAAAACAAAAGTAATCCCTGATATCGTCCTTCACAAGACAGATAAATGGATTGTGTTTTTCTGGGATAAGGAGGGGCAGGAAATAATGGAAAATTGAGAATGAAAAATGGAAAATAAAACTTGAAAGGAATATTATGATTGATTTAAAAAACTTAAAATTAGAAGAAAAGTTGTTTTTAATGGAAGAACTATTAAATTCAATGGAAGAAATTAAATCTCCATTATGGCATAAGGAAATCTTACAAAAAAGAGGCGATTTTGATAAAAAAAAGAGTTATACCATTGAAGAAATAAAAAATGAATTTTCAAATAAAAATATCTGAATACGCAAAAACAGACTTGAAGTTAGCATTTGAATTTTATGAAAAACAGGCAGAGAATCTCGGAAAATATTTTTTTGATAATATAATAGCGGAAATTGAAATGTTAAGTTTTTACGGATGTTTACATCAAAAATTTTTCGGATATCACAGAATGATAAGTAAAAAATTTCCATTCGCAATATACTATAATTGCAATAAACAAAAAAAAGAAATTACAGTAATAGCAATTCTTGATTTAAGACAAAACCCTACTAAAACATATCATTACTTAAAGGATAGAAAATGAGCAATTTACTAATTATAGGAGCAGGAGGGGTAAGCCGCGTAGCGACTTTCAAAGCTGCGATGAACAATCATATTTTCAAAAAAATAGTGCTTGCAAGCCGAACAAAAAGCAAATGCGACGCAATCGCAAAAGACATTAAAGAGCGTCTAGGAGTGGAAATTGAAACTTATCAAATCGATGCCATGGATATTGACGCAACGGCAAAACTAATTACCGATACAAAAAGCGATATAGTCCTAAACGTTGCACTTCCTTATCAGGATTTGGCAATTATGGATGCGTGTCTTAAAGCAGGGGCGCATTACGTGGATACCGCAAACTACGAACATCCTGACGAAGCGAAATTTGAATATAAAGAACAATGGGCAAAAGATAAGGCATTTAAACAAGCGGGGCTTATGGCGCTTCTTGGAAGCGGGTTTGACCCGGGCGTTACAAACGTATTTACGGCATTTGCGGCACAAGAGCTATTAGATGAAATTGAATATCTGGATATTTTAGACTGCAATGCGGGAGACCACGGCTATCCGTTTGCCACAAACTTCAACCCTGAAATCAATATCCGCGAAATCACCCAAAAAGGAAGATACTACGAAAACGGAGAGTGGAAAGAAATAGAGCCTATGAGTGTCAAATTCAAATGGAATTATCCTAAAGTCGGGGAATATCCAAGCTACTTGCTTTATCATGAAGAACTTGAGAGTCTTACCAAAAACTTCCCTTCAATAAAAAGGGCAAGATTTTTCATGACGTTCAGCGACAATTATTTATGGCATCTAAATGCACTTCAAAATGTCGGAATGACAAGTATTGAGCCTATAAAAATTGCCAAAGGTTGTGAAATCAGCCCTATGGAATTTCTTAAAAAAGTACTCCCCGACCCTGCAAGTTTAGGTCCCCGCACAAAAGGCCAAACTCACATAGGAGTAGTGGCTACGGGATATAAAAACGGCAAGAAAAAAAGATACTACATTTACAACATATGCGACCATCAGTGTGCTTTCAGGGAAGTAGGAGCCCAGTGCGTAAGCTACACAACAGGAGTACCGGCAATGATAGGATGTTTAATGATAGCCACAAAAGAGTGGTTTGAAAAGGGAGTTAAAAATATGGAAGAGTTTCCTGCCAGACCGTTTCTCTATCAGCTAAACAAACAGGGACTTCCTTGGTTTGTGGAAGAACTGCCTACAGAAGGGCTGCCGATAGACAATTAACATTCTTTCCCTTTTCTGAATTTTTAAATTCATTAAGTCGTTTGCGCTCAATCTACTTGACAATACACAGTGAATTAGTTTATAATTACCATTGTAAAACTTTTAAGGAGGAAAAATGTTAGTTTTAAACAACATCGACAGGGAAAAACTCAAAGAATTCAGTACAATGTCGATCATTACAGGTATATTAATGGCACTAGCAGGAATTCTCGCTATAGCCAATCCATTGGCGGGAAGTGTTGCTTTTGTGGTGTTTTTAGGAGCGCTATTTATAAGTAGTTCTATTATCCAAGGATACATCACTTTTAAAGCCCATCAAAAAAGTTTAGGTGCTTGGTTTAAAGTGTTTTTACTTTTTGTGACAGGTGTGCTTTTATTGATATGGCCCGGAAGCGGTATTGCCGCCGTTGCGATTCTTTTTGCCGCATACTTTTTTATGGACGCATTTGCAAGTTTCGGTATGGCGCTTGATTTAAGACCGCTAAAAGGTTGGGGACTTGCCGCTCTAAACGGTATGCTCAGTCTGCTACTTGGAATTGTTATGCTAATAGGATGGCCGTTTAATGCACCTTATACTGTGGGTATAATCATAGGGGTCAGTTTCTTAATGGACGGATTGGTGCTTATTTATCTCGGATGGCTATCTAAAAAAGGGGCTCACGACTGATTTTTAGGCCAAAACTTGACTATCGAATAACCTCCGTCACTGTGACGGGGGGCTTTCTCATCCCATTCATACTCTTCAATAAAATCATTTAAAACCGTTGCAAGATATTTAAGTCTATCTTCCGTACTGATATCCGGCATTTCCTCTTTTAAAAACATATACAAATCTTTATCTTGAGCTTTACACTTTTCATGCAGCTTTTTTATATTTTCCACGCTTAAATCAAGATTTTCGTTTTCCATATCAACTCTCCGTATAAACTTTCTCCCCAATTTCCCTGTATCTTTGATAATAGTGTCTTACAAATTCATCAACTTCTTTGTTTTTAGGATAAAAATTTTTATCCTTATAAACAAACTCATCTAAAAATTTTTTGGCATCTTCTTTTTTTACATAAATTTCCGCCAGTTCAAGATACGTATTTTTATACCATTCTTTAAGTTTCTCATAATTGCCATAATTATATTCTAAACTTTTCCCGTTAAATTCAATAATACCGCTTTCAAAAAGCCCCGTTAAATGAATAAGTCCCTCAATATAATACGGCAACACCTCATCAACTTCCATCCATGCAATAAGCCCGACCGCTCTTTTAATAGTATCGTCTAATACAGCAAATTTCAAATTTTCCTCTTCGTTTTCGAAAAACGCCATAAGTCCGCCTGTTGTGGCTTTAAATTCTTCTACGTTTTTAAACATTCCCGATTTATTCATTGCACTTTCGGTTTCTTCATCCACCCATAAAATATGCCCGAATTCATGTCCAATAGTCGTAATATCATAAACTTTTATAAATTTTTCCTTATCTTCTAAATCTTTATAAAATCTGTCCATAAACTCTTTGCCTAAAACTTCATAACTCAAAGCCATTTTAGGTCTGGCTTTAATATCTTCATATACCTTATCCACAAAAGCGAATATCTTTTTGCCTTTTTCCCTGCTTACCTTTTCATCGTTTGGCACCACCTGAGCCGAAAAAAGCCCGTTAAATTCCGCCCCGTAAAACGTCGCCGGAGATGAAATGTAAAGTTGCGTTTTTTCTATGTTGTTAAGTGCAGTATTTAATAAATTTTCATCCCTGCAGTGTTTTTTATACATATCAATAATATTTTCTTTAACTGTGCTTTTAAGCTCAGGGTTTTGAATCCTTACATCAAGCTCAAGCGCTACGGCTTTACGGAATTTATCCTCATAATATTCGAGGGGATGCCCCACCTGAATAGGACTTTTAATATCCATCCAAAGCTTATCCACATCAGCCCATTTTTTAATCAGATTGTGTCTGTTTTTTTCCAAAAGCGCCATTTTAAGCGCATGAAAGTACAATATCCACTGAAGTTTGTATTCATCTTCAAGGTTTTCGAGATTTACAATCAATTCATCAATGGCTTTAACCGCTTCATTTACCTCCTCTTCAAAAATTTCACAGTAACTTTTTGCAATATAACTGCCGCTCTCACCCTTTACAAGCACCGAATAACATCTATCCCCAAGCTCTCCTTCATGACCTTTGTCAATTAAATCTCTCTCCAAAAGATAAGCCATGACTTTTGCTTCATCACCTCCGAATTCCCTGCTTAAATCTTCGTTTACGGTATGAATAATGTGTTTAGTCCAGTAAGGCTGCCATTTGCTAAAGGCAATCCCGATTTTATGAACGCCTCTGAGAATTTCCGCATAAAAAGGCCCCACAAAAGGCGCTATGTTTTGAATAAGCTCTTCATGCTCTTTTAGCCAGAAATTTTTAGTAAGTTCATATAAATCAAGCTGGATTTCTTTTATTTCTTCTTCACTGAAATTCCCTTTTTTCAAAAGATTTAAAATACTGTCTTCACGAAGATGAAAAAATCTTTTTTTAAGACTCAGCAGATTTTCTTCATTTACTTCAAGGTTAAGCTCTTTTAAAATAGATTCAAAAAGCTGCCTCATATCATCGGGACACTTTTTAAAATATCCGTTTATTTTTTCATCTCTTTTTCTAACTACCTCATAAGCCGCTTCTAAAAACATGTTTATCCTTTAAAAATTTCATTATAAGAACCTATTCTTACAAGTTGTACAATATCATTATCAATTCTATACAAAACCACCAAATCACCACTGATATGAAATTCTCTAAAATCTTTCAACTCGCCTCTTAATTGATGGTCTTTTGCTTCTTTTGGCAAACCTTATTATCTAATAACAAGGAAACAAAAATAAAAAGTTTTATTAAATTCGTCTGATTTAATTTTGCTTTTTTCAAATCTTTTAAATACTGCTTATGGATGCTTAGTTTCATTCAGTAACTCTTTAAACTCATTTAAATTCATATCGATCATATTTCTATGCTCTCTTGTATCCTTGATAGCTTCTAATGTCTCTTTTGGCAGCTTCATCTCAAAAGGCAATCCCCCAACCATTCTAACCTCGTTTAAAAAAATATTAATGGCATCACTTGCCGTAATTCCGTACTCTTTAAATATTTTTTTCGCTTCTTCCCATGCAACGGGGTCTACTTTTATGGATGTCTGTTTTCTTGCGGTCATTATAATTCCTTTGAATTATTTTTATAATTATAACACAATTACCAGTCATTCCACGAATGCACTTTTTTTGCTATCAAAAGCCCCTCCATCCTGCTTAATGCGCTAAATCCTATGTCGTAAAGCTCATTATCGTCCATTTCCACTAAAAAAATCATATACCCGCCGTTTCTAAGAGCCCTGAAAAGCGGTTTTGGATCTCTTTTTTCATCACAAACTATAAAATGATAAAACCTCTTCGCTTCAAGATTTTTATCAAGCATTTCAACGTTTCTGCCTTCATTTTCTATGAGGTTTTTTAATTTTTCACTTGTAACACCCACATTGATATTCGGCTCATACCCTATTATCTCATTAATCAATTTTCCATTTTCCATTCTCAATTCTCCACCTCAATTTTCCATCTTATATTTTCCATTGTCCACCACACCACCTTTTTCACCTTTTTCACCTGCTTTCACTCTCTTTTACCTTTTTTCACTTTTTTCACCCTCTTTCACTTCTTATATGCTTCCGTATGAAAAAAGCTCCCTGAATAAAAACGCTTCAACAACGTCATTTATAGACATTTCAGATTGGGGCGTTGTAAGCGGTTCGGCTCCCATTTCCAAAAAATCAAAAACATATTCTTCTTTTGGAGTTATGTAAAAATGTACCGCTGCAACCAAATCGTCCCTGTTTTCAATATAATCAATTTTTTCAATCGTACCGTCGTTTACAAAAACTTT
>Ga0256836_1000480_pt1 | contig 20824 bp, 24 predicted proteins | sample 4561380metaG_FD_185974 | JGI IMG/M metagenome (GOLD analysis project Ga0256836, IMG submission 185974) | Hydrothermal vent microbial communities from Guaymas Basin, Mexico - 4561-380 | ecosystem: Environmental > Aquatic > Marine > Hydrothermal vents | place: Mexico: Guaymas Basin | collected...
GTACACTTTTTCCACTTTTTTGTATCCATTGATAATTTTTGTAACCATTATTAGCTTCTAGTTCTACAATTTCATTAGATTGAGCATATATCGTATGTTTATCTACCAACTGATCTTTTTGACATCCCGCAATAATAAATACTAACACAATAAATAAGAATACTACAACCCCCTTTTTCATCCTTTGACCCTTTTTTAATAATACTTTAACATAAAAAATAAAAAAATACGAATTTTGGGATACTTTTTGCTTATCTATTAGAAGTAAAAAGGAAAAGAAATCCCATTTTATTGAAATTCTTCTATATCTGGAGTAGCTGCTACAAGTTTATTGTTTTTAACATCAAATACAAGAACTTTATATTCATTATCAAATACAAATATATATTTATTAAAAGTAAAAGGAACTCCTATATAATTGTTATTACCTGATAATTTTATTACTCTATTTTCAACAGACCATTTATAAGTTGCTGTTTTACCTTCCTCATCAGTTTCAACAGCAGTGCCGTTTTGATCAAAATAAATAAAATCGTTATAATCCGCCCTAAAATATTTCCCGGCCAAATCTTCAACTTCTAAAGGTGTAATACCGAGAAGATTTGGTAGCGCAAGCAAGAGCCCTATCTTTAAATTTATTATCGTCAGAATCTGTTCCTTGAACTTTGAAAATATATGCATTTTCCTGATCAACACTGACATTAACTTTTAAACCGTCTAAATAATCAATTTCAACGCTTCCGTCATCAAGTATTTTCTAGTTTTCAGTATATTTCACTTTTATCACTATCATTTTCATATTCTTTATAATAAATAACTGTTCCGTCATTATTAAACTGTACATAGTACCCCCATTTTCCTGTTTACAAAATAGGTTACTTATTAAAATATCTTTGAAAGCAAGTTGTTTTAAAAAATCCGGATTACTATTTTTTATAGCATTCTGAACAACAGTTTGAATTAATTTAGGATCTTTTAACTCATTAAGATTTTGATTTTCAACAATGTTTTGTAATACTTTCTTTCAACTGATATCTTCCATTAATATCTGTAGTTGCCGTAGGCTCATCCGCATTACACTGACCGTTAAAGTTGTAATCCACACACACTTTTGCGTTATAAATCGGACCGTCTACTACTTTTCCTGTAACTGATGAAGTCGAAGAACTACTACTGCTGCTTTCTCCTCCACATCCTATTAAATATAAAAAGAAAGAGATTAGTTAGAAGTTTTATTTATAGTATCACTGTCTATTTCAATAACAGTATGCACATTTCCCCTTGGATTAAAATCCATAACAACTTTCATCCATTTTGGATGCAATCTATTATATAAAGTATCAAAAATCTCATTTGCAGCATCTTCGTGAGATATATATCTGTTCATAAAAGAATTAATATAAAGTTTTAAAGCCTTTAATTCAATTACCCATTTATCAGGTATATATTCAAGATATATCGTGGCAAAATCAGGATAACCAGAACGAGGACACTTTGCCATAAATTCAGGCAACGTTATTTTAATTACATAATTTTTTGAATGTTTATTTTCCCATCTCTCTAAGTTATTCACATCTAATTCACATATCTCTTTTTCACCATATTTCATACTTTATCTCCTAAACATCTATATTTTCAACTTCTTTTGCATTTGCCTGAATATACTCTCTTCTTGGAGCTACTTCATTTCCCATAAAGAGTTCAAATTTCTTAGCGGCTTCTTCGGCATCTTCAAGTGTTACTTGAATAAGAGTCCTATTTTCAGGGTCCATAGTAGTATCCCATAGCTGTTCTGGATTCATTTCACCAAGACCTTTGTATCTTTGAATATGAGCTCCCTGTCTTGCTTTTCTAATAACTTCTTCTAAAAGCTCAAGATAATCACCCTTAATTAAATCTTTATATTCTTTTAACTTTTCATACACTTTTTTAGCTTCTAAAAACAGAGGATGATTTAAAAGCTTTTCATCAATCGTAATTTCTTCAAGACCCCTGTTAGTCTGAATATAGTAGTGATTACCGTGTTTTGAAATGATATTAAATCCAAATTTTTTAAGATACCCTTCAAGTTCTTCTAAATTTCCGTTTTCTATCAAAAATCTTATAACTTCCGGAACATTAAATCTATTTGTAAGTTTTTCAAGCAAAAGTTTATAAAAAGCTGCGTTTTTCAAAAGCTCTTTAAGTTCTGGCTTACCAACCCCTTCAATCTCAATGGAATTAATTCCCTGTTCTATTAAAAATTCATTTAACTCTTTATCGTCTTTTAAATATTTTTCTACTTTTCCTTTTTTATATCTGTAAAGAGGAGGCTGAGCTATATACAGATAACCTCTTTCAATCAGTTCTCTTAAATGATTAAAGAAAAACGTCATAATAAGTGTTTGAATATGACTACCATCCACATCGGCATCTGTCATAATAATTATTTTTTTATATCTTATCCTATCAGCGTCAAAATCTTTTCCAATTCCGGTTCCAAGGGCTGTTATTATATTCTTAATCTCTTCAGAGCTTAAAACTTTAGTATCGGAGCTTTTTTGAGTATTTAATATTTTTCCTCTAAGTGGTAAAATCGCCTGAAAATATCTATCACGTCCCTGTTTTGCACTACCCCCTGCACTGTCCCCCTCAACTAAATAAAGCTCAGCTTCATCAGGATTTTTTGTCTGGCAATCGGCTAACTTTCCAGGAAGTGTTCCAACCCCTATTTTTGTCTGTTTTCTTGTAAGCTCTCTTGCTTTTTTAGCAGCAATTCTGCTTTTTGCAGCTGCTATTGCTTTTTCTGCTATTGTTTTTGCAGTTTGAGGATTTTCTTCAAAATATCTTGTTAAGTATTCATATGTAACTTTTTGCACAATAGGTTTTACATAAGAGCTTCCAAGTTTTCCTTTAGTCTGACCTTCAAACTGAGGCTCGCTCATTTTTACGCTTACAATTGCATTTAGCCCCTCTTTTACATCATCTCCTGTGATTTTTATATTTTCTTTTAGTTTCATATTTTTATTGATGTAATTAATTATGGCTTTTGAGAGGCCTGCTTTAAAACCACTCTCATGAGTTCCACCCTCGGGGGTTCTAATATTATTTACAAAACTAAGTACTTTTTCATCATATCCTGTGTCATAACATAAAGCCACTTCAACATCAAGAGATTTCTCTTCATCAGAGTAGTGCTCGTTATAATAAATTACTTCTGTAATACACTCTTTTTTACTTAAAGTTTTTACAAAGTCTTTTATACCACCTTCAAAGTGATAAACTTCTTTTACTCCATCAATTTCGTTTTCAAAATAAATCGTAATGTTTGGATTTAAATAAGCAAGTTCTTTTAACCTTTTTCTTAAAATATCGCTGCTAAACTGAGTTGTTTCAAAAATTTCCTCATCGGGCCAGAACTGAATAGTAGTTCCGGTTCTATTAGTAGTACCTATTATTTCAAGGTCTGTTACCGGTTTTCCTCTTTCAAACACCTGCTGGTAAATTTTTCCATCTCTTTTAATAGTCATTATAAGTTTTTTAGAAAGAGCATTTACAACGCTAACCCCAACTCCGTGAAGACCGCCTGAGACTTTATATGTTTTATTGTCAAATTTTCCACCAGCGTGTAGTACAGTTAAAACTACAGTGGCTGCAGGAATTTTTTCGTCTGGATGAATATCAACAGGAATTCCACGTCCGTTATCAGATATTGTAACACTTCCGTCTTTATTGACTTTAACTTTTATTTCCGTGGCATATCCAGCCATTGCTTCATCAATCGCATTATCTACTACTTCATAGATTAGATGATGAAGCCCTTTAATACCTGTATCTCCTATATACATTCCCGGACGTTTTCTAACAGCCTCAAGTCCTTTTAAAACTTTAATACTATCTGCACCATATTTTGCCATTAAATTCCTTTAGAGGTTTTTACTAATTATATCAAATATTAAGGGGCATTACTATTGTTATGAATTTATCTTCTTTTAGCATAAACGGAATATTAGGTTCATTTAAACAGAGTTTAAAATTTTCTGAATTTATAATATTTAAAAAATCCATCAGATATCTGCTATTTACAGCAAATGTGAATTCATCAATGTTACACTTGCATTCAAAACTTGTTTTTGCCTGCATTGTTTCATCACTTATACTTTCAAACTCTATTTTATCAGGAAAAATTTTTATTCTAACTTCATTTGAAATAATGCTTACCTGTTTTAAATGTGACAAAAATTCGTTTTTAGGAATATCTATTTCATATTTAAAACTTTTTGGAATTATTCTTTCATAAGTTGGAAATGTTCCGTTTATAAGTTTTGTAAAAAAGAGGGTATTTTCATTTTTTAAAATTAAAAATACGTTATCGTAAAATATTTCCATATCTTCTTTAAATACTCTTTTTATTTCACTGATGGCCCTTTTAGGCACAATTATCTGATTTTCTTTTCCATTTGCGTCTGAATAATAAAGTGCTAGTCTTCTTGTATCTGTTGATACAAAGTTTGTTTTTTCTTTAATATCAAAAAGTGCTCCGTTTAATTCGTATTTTGGATTGTTTGTGTCAATTACAGGAAAAATTTTTTTTATTGCGTCAATAAATTCTTCATTTTTTATATTTAATTTATTTAAATCTTCAGGTTTTGGGAATTCTGGAAACTCTTCTGGGTTGAATGAGTTTAATTTGTAAATGGAGCTTTCTTGTGTTATTGTAATTTGTTCGTTTTCGCTTTTTATTTCTATATCTTTATTTTTTAGTGTTTTTATTATTTCTGAGAATTTTCTTCCGTTAATTGTTATTTTCCCTTCTTCAAGAATTTCGGCTTGAGTTATTATTTTTATTCCCATTTCTTTATCTGTTGCTTTTATTGTTAGTTTGTTTTCTTTTGCGTTTATTAAAATATGAGATGTAATCATTGTATTGTCTTTTTTTTCTGTAAAAGGGATAACCTGGTTTATAATACTTTCAATCACGGGTTTTTGTATTTTTATGTGCATTTTTTTCTCCTTATATTTAAATTATAATAGTAGTAGTAGTAGATGTACGTGAATATGTGAAAAACTGCTCTCAAGCCCGAGTTTTCGGAAAGTTTTATGTGAATGAAATTTACAAAGTTATTCACATTATTCACCTTTTTTAAGTTGAATTTTATTTTTAAGCTCTTCTATTTTTATTCTGAAGTTGTTGTCTTTTTCAAGTTTTTTATTAAAGCTCTTAATTGCATGGCTTACTGCACTGTGGTCTTTTAATCCAAAATACTTTGCAATTGTGGGTGTTGATTCTTTTGTAAATTCACGTGCGAGATAAATTGCTGTTCTTCTTGCAGCCACAATGTTTTGGTTTCTGCTTTTAGAAGTTATTTCACTTGGTTTTATATTGAATTCTTTTGCAATAAGTTCGATTATATCTTCAAGGGTTATATTCTCTTTTTTATCTTTTATATGTTCTTTTAGAGCCTGCTTTGCAAAATCTCTTGTAATATCCCTAATTCCAAGCAGTTTTGCCATAGCATTTAGTTTTACAATCATTCCTTCAATCTCTCGTATATTGTCATTAAGTTTTGTTGCAATAAATTCAATAACCTCTTCTGGCAAATAAATTCCGTTTATTTCACATTTTTTACGGATAATTTCTATTTTTGTTTCAAGCTCCGGAGGTTGAATATCTACAATAAGCCCTGCTTCAAAGCGGCTTCTTAATCTATCTACTAAATCATTTAATTTTTTAGGAGGTCTATCAGATGATAGACAAATCTGTTTTTGCTGACTGTAAAGTTCATTAAATGTGTGGAAAAACTCTTCTTGGGTTTGTTCTTTTCCTGAGAAAAACTGAACATCGTCTATTAAAAGGCAATCGCAGTTTCTGTACTTTTCGTGAAAAATATCCATTGTGTGATTTCTGACATGTTCTCTAAATTCATTCATAAACTGTTCGCTTGTTACATAAAGAACTTTCAGTTTTGTTTTTAAATAGTTTCCAATTGCCTGAAGAAGATGAGTTTTACCAAGTCCTACCCCTCCGTATATAAAAAGCGGATTATAGCTTTTTCCTGGATTGTGGGCGACTGTTTTTGCAGCTGTATAGGCAAACTGGTTTGAAGGCCCTACAATAAAACTCTCAAATGTATATTCCGGAATTAAGACAGAAGGAGCGGAGTTTGTTAGAATTTCTTCGGTTGAATATGTTTTAGGTTTTACTGTTTTTGTTGTAATTTCTATTATAGCTTCTATTCCTGTTTCTTTTTTATAAAGTTCTAGGATTTTATGTGCATATTTTCTTTTTATATAATTTGCTATGTAAATATTTGGAGCCTTAATTACAATTTTTGAACTGTTGCTTTGCTCTTCGTCAAATTCTAATTTTTTAATAATTTTATTATAATTCACTTGATTTTCACTTTTTAGTGATTCTTTAATTTTATCAAACAGCAAACGGATACCTTTTGTGAATAGTTTTTTTCACACTATGTGAATAACGTGAAAAAGTTATGTGAATTAAATTTTATCATATCGGAAATAAAATGTCTATTGGTGTTTTTTATATGTGAGTTGATATGTGAAAAAGATGTGAATAACTAGTGAAAGAATAGTGAATGAAAATATTAGGAATTGACCCAGGGACTATTAGATGCGGATATGCGATTATTGAAACTTCTCAAAGGCTTCGGTTAATAGATGCGGGATTTATAAAAATAACTCAAAAGGAACTTCAGTATCAGTTAGCCGAGTTAATTGAAGGGCTTGATATTATTTTAAAAAATAAGATTGATGAAGTTGCTATTGAAGATATTTTTTATGCTTATAATCCAAAAACAGTTTTAAAGCTTGCTCAGTTTAGAGGAGCTTTGTCTCTTAGAATATTGCAAGTACATGGTAATTTTTATGAATATACTCCCCTTCAGGTTAAAAAAGCGGTAACAGGAAACGGAAAAGCTTCAAAAGAGCAGGTTGCTTTTATGGTAAAAAGAATTTTAGGCATAAAAGGTGAGATTAAACCTCTTGATATTACAGATGCTATAGCGGTTGCGATTACCCATTCTCAAAGAGTGAGATGTTAGAGTTTGCGAATATTATAGAAATGATATTTTGCTATAAACGGTTTTGTTGTAGGTGTGAAAAATAGATTAGATTTATTAGGAAATATAATAAGTGTTTTTTGATATTAGGAATAATAACTTATAAAAAACTGGCAACTTCTAAAAATTTGAGTTATAATAATTAAAAAAGGAGAAAATATGAAAGTAGGAGATTTAGTAATAGTAGCGTCTCTTGGTGAAATTAAAGCATATAAAGCGGCTCCGAGGACTCTTGAGGCTGAAGCGGGGCTTAAAGATAATGAAGTAAAACTTGATTTAATTAAAGCGGTTGATATATTAGAAGCCCATAAGAAATTAAAAGATTTAGTAACAGGTATTGATGAAGGTGCAAAAAAAGCCGGATTTTTAAATAGAGCCGCAAGCGGGGAGAAACATAATTTAAAAGATGAAATTTACAAAGAAATTGTAAAAACGGTAGCTGAGGATATTGATTTGATTATAGAAGAGTTTGGAGATAAAAAAGTGTTTTTGTCCCTTCCTAAGACAGTATTAAAAGATATTTTAAATGTTATGAAAACTAAAGATAAAATTTTCAGACTTGTGGAAAAAGATTTATTAAAAACTGATAAAAACAGACTTATTGAAGAATTTAAACCGGAGCTTTTAAAATAGGGAAGTTATTTATTCTCTTCCCTTATTTCTTTTGCAACCCTGTCTAAAATTCCGTTAATAAAACTTTTTGCTTTGTCTTCTGAGAAGTTTTTAGCTATTTTTACAGCTTCATCTATTACTATTTGAAAAGGTGTGTCTGTATATTTTAGTTCATAGATTCCAAGTCTTAATATCTGTTTATCAACTTTGTCAAGTCTGTCAAAACTCCAGTCGATTAAATGCTCTTTTATTATTTCATCAATTTCGTTTTTATGTTCTAAAACACCATTTAAAAGTTTTTTTGCAAACTCCGCTTTAGAACCTTTTATTTTTCTTTCTTTAAGAAGTTCGTGAAACTGTTTTACAGCATCTTCGTTGCCCTGTTCTAATGCATAAAGTGTCTGAATTACAGCTTCTCTTGCGTGTGTAATTGTTGCCATTATTTCCTCCAGATTTTTATTGTAAATAAAATACTAACTAAAAAAAACTCAGGTATTAAAAAATAAGTGAGTTTTGTAAGTGTTTCAGGAGAGAAAAAGTATTTAAAAAAACTTAAAAAAGCTCCTGTTAGCACTAAAATAAAAGCAGATATCAAAATGGCTAAATCAAGCCTGTTTTTGATATCAAATTGCACTAAAATTCCTTATAAAGATTTATCATTTCAATAAGTCCCGTCATAGCCTCAAAACCTTTATTTCCTACTTTTGTTCCGGCTCTTTCGATTGCCTGCTCAATTGTATCGGTTGTTAAAAGCCCAAAAGTTACAGGAGTGTCAAAATTTAAAGTTGTGTTAGCTATTCCTTTTGTAGCTTCTGCCGCTACATAATCAAAATGTGGAGTTGCACCTCTTATTACTGCACCAAGGCATACAATTCCGTCGTAAAAATCTTTTTTTAATGCCCTTTTTAATACAAAAGGAATTTCAAAAGCGCCCGGTACTAAAATAAGGTCTAAGTTTTCGTCTTTCCCCCCGTTTCTTAAAAACGCATCTCTTGCACCTTCTATTAACCTGTCGGTAATTAGATGGTTAAATCTGCTAGCAATAATTGCTACTCTTTCACTTCCTTCAAGTTGTAAATTTCCTTCATATCTGTTCATAAATTCTCCTTTTAAAATTATTCACACACTTATTCACATTAATTTGTACATTTTTTTATGCATTCAATATCTTTTAAAATATTATCAAGCGTTTCAGGTGTTATCATATTTGCACCATCACTTAACGCTTCATCCGGATTATAATGGGTTTCAAAGAAAAATCCATCAACTCCAACAGCAGCAGCCGCACGGCTAAGAGGTGCTACAAACTCTCTTTTTCCAGAGCTTTTTCCTCCAGCTCCACCCGGCATCTGAACACTATGGGTTGCGTCAAAAATTGTAGGAGCGAATTTTCTCATAATAACCAAGCTTCTCATATCCACAACCAAATTTCCATATCCAAAAGTTGTGCCTCTTTCAGTTAGCCATACTCCGTGTTTTTTTGAGTTTTCATAACTTACTTCATCACATCCTCTGGTTTTTAATACTTTTAGGACCGAATATCTCATATCCTCAGGGTTCATAAACTGACCCTTTTTGATATTTACTATTTTGTCTGTTTTTGCAGCTTCTACCAATAAATCTGTCTGGCGGCAAAGAAACGCAGGTATTTGCAATACATCAACAACCTCAGCCGCTTTTTTCACCTGCCATGTTTCATGAACATCTGTTAAAAGTTTGTATCCAAATTTTTGTTTGACTTCGTTTAAAATATCCAGCCCTTTTTCAATCCCAGGACCTCTGTAGCTATCAAGTGAGGTTCTGTTTGCTTTATCAAAACTTGCTTTAAAATAAAAGTTATATTTTTCATTATATGGTTTTAAGTATTCAGCAATTTTAAAAATCTGCTCTTTGCTTTCAATTACACAAGGTCCCGCTATTAAAATCATTTATTTGCCTTTTTTTAAAGAGATTATATCATACTTAAAAAAAATTTAGAAAATGTCGATACTCTAAGCAAAATTTTGCTTTTAAGGATATATTTGATGGAGAAGATGAAAAATTATCTTTATAAATCCTTATATAAGGATTTGCCTATTATTATAATTTTTATCAAAATTCAAGCAAGAATACTCCATCTAAATCACAAAGTGATTAGGTGGAGATGAATTAGCAAATTATAAGTAAGCTTTACAAATTTTGCAATTCAGATATAATTTTTTTGTTACTTATAACAAACAAAAGGCGGTATATAGTGCTTTTAACTACAAACAACAGAGTTAAAACCCAAAATAAAGCAAAACTTGCAATTTTAAATGAACTCACAAGAAACTCGAAAGACTTATACAATAAAGCACTATATACCATTAGACAACACTTCTTTTCAACAAAAGAGTATCTACCCTACATTGAAGTCTATAAACTCTTAAAATCAAGCGAAGAGTATAAAAGACTTCCAAGCAATGCAAGTCAGCAGACTTTAAAACAGGTCGATAATGCTTTTAAGAGCTTTTTCAAACTTTTAAAAGTTAAAAGTCAAGGACAAAAAGTCCATATTCCAAGATATTTGGATAAAGACGGGCATTACAAAGTAATTTATACAAAAATTCATTTAAAAACAATGGATAACGGATATATCAGACTTGCATTGCCAAAATATATCAAAGAAAAATACAAAGTTAATTATCTCTACTTTAAGATACCAAAACATATCCAGAACAAAGAGATAAAAGAAGTGCATATCTTGCCATATAAACCACATTACAAAATATCGTTTGTATATAGCGACGGAGATAAAAATCTCAATAACTATATAACAGATGATATTATGGCAATAGACTTTGGAATAGACAACCTTGCGACCATTGTAACAAGATACGATAAACCTATACTGCTTGATGGCAAGTCCTTGAAATCCAAGAACAGATATTTCAATAAAAAAATATCTGTTTTGCTATCAAGTATAACAAAGGGTAAAAATCCAAAAGAGTGGCAAAAAAAGAACTTTAAAAGATTAAACATCTGGTATCAAAGAAGAGAAAACTATATCAAAGACTATCTACATAAAACAGCTACAAAAATAATCAACATCGCAATAGAAAAAGGAATTAAAACTATTGTAATAGGTTATAACAAACTATGGAAAAATAGATGTAATATCGGAAAAAAAAACAACGAAAAATTCCTCTCAATTCCTCATTCGAAATTACTTCAATACATCAAATACAAAGCTATTCAACATAAAATAGAGATAATCGAAATGGAGGAAAGCTATACTTCAAAATGTGATGCCCTTGCATTAGAGCCAATTCAAAAACACAAAAAATATCTTGGAAAAAGAGTTAAAAGAGGACTATTCCAATCAGGTATAGGGAAATTAATCAATGCGGATGTAAACGGGGCGTTGAATATATTAAGAAAAAGCGTAGCCTGCGATTCTCTAATTAAAGAGATAGCAGGTAGAGGGCTTGTGTTCCAGCCTGTAAGGGTGCATATACACCCTTACAAACCTTCCTATAAAGGAAGCTCTCTCTATAATTCGTAAGCATTTAGGGGGGAGAGGTTCACTATTCTCCTCCTATTCAAAAAGATGATTTTGAAAAAAAATTTTTAAAGGATAAAAATGGTAGTGAGTAAATACAGCGCAAGCGGAAATGATTTTGTAATTTTTCATACGTTTAGAAAAAAAGATAGAAGTGATTTGGCAAAAAAACTTTGTGATAGACAAAATGGAGTAGGGGCTGATGGACTTATTGTAATTTTGCCCCATAGTGAATATGATTTTGAGTGGCAGTTTTACAATGCTGATGGAAGTGTTGCTAAGATGTGCGGAAACGGTAGCAGGGCAGCCGCTCATTATGCCTATATCAATGATTTAGCTGATAAAAAGATGAAATTTTTAACAGGTGCTGGTGTTATTAAAGCTGAGGTTGAGGGAGATATTGTTGAATCTCAGCTAACTCCATATAAGCTTATAGGAGAATATGAGGATTTTGGAAAAAAATTTAAGATATATGATACAGGGGTTCCTCATATTGTTCTTTTAGAAGGAATTAAAAATTTCAATAAAGAACTTGCTGCAAAGCTTAGATATAAATATAATGCAAATGTAAACTGGGCCGAAGTTAAAGACAATAAGCTTTATGTTAGGACATATGAAAGAGGTGTTGAAGATGAAACACTTGCGTGTGGGACAGGAATGTGTGCTTCTTTTTTAGTAGCAAGGGATAAAGGACTTTTAGGAGATAGTGTAAAAGTGTATCCTAAAAGTAAAGAAGAGCTTGAAATTTCTTTAAAAGATGGTAGTCTTTACTTTAAAGGAAAAGTTAAAAAAGTTTTTGAAGCTTATTTAGATATGTTACAAAATTAGACTCGAGCAATATGTAGTGTTACAATTTGTAATTTTTTTTAAAAAAAAGATATATTTAGTCTTTTTTATTTTCTCTCTTTATGTTAAACTGCAATAAAAAAAGGAGGCACTATGCCAGTAATAACTAAATTAAAAGGGAACGATGTAGCACTTTACGGAAACCAGGTAAATGTTGGTGATGAAGCTCCGGTTGTAACTTTACCAAATACTGCCCTTGAAGAAGTAAAAATCGGAGGGGCTCAGGGTGTAGCTCAGCTTATTATTGCAGTTCCAAGCCTTGATACTCCTGTTTGTGCAACTGAGACAAGAAAATTCAATGAAGAGGCTGCAAAAGTACAAAACGCTGTAGTTTGTGTGGTATCAATGGATTTACCGTTTGCATCAAAAAGATTTTGTTCAACAGAAGGTGTTGAAAATCTTCAGGTATTAAGTGATTACAGAGAAAAATGTTTTTCAACTTCTTATGGGACTTTAATTGCAGAAGGACCGCTTAGAGGTCTTAGCGCAAGAGCGATTTTTGTAGTTGGAAAAGATGGAAAAATCTCTTATAAAGAGCTTGTTCCTGAAATTACAGAAGAACCAAACTATGAAGCGGCTTTAAACGCACTTAAAGAAGCGGCTTCTAAATAATTCTTCTTTTCTTCTTTTTTAGTATAATACCTTTAAAATTTGTTGTTAAGGAATAAAATGTATTTAAGTGTTAATGAATCTTTAGGTTTTGCTCTAACCACTACTCTTAATACTTTAAGAAAAAAATTTAATTCTGAGCTTAAAAGTTTAGATATTACATCTGAGCAATATGCGGTAATGAAACTTGTATTAGAGTTTGCTTCTCTTATGCCAAGTAAAATTGCGGATATGTTAAGCAGGGATAGGGCAAATATTACAAGAATTGTAAATTCTTTGGAAAAAAAAGGTTTTATAAAAAAAGAGAAACTAAACGAAAAATCTTATGTAATAACTTTAACAGATAAAGGAAAAAAAGCTTTAGAAAAAGCTGAAAAAATTGTAATAGATTTTAACAAAAGAATAAAAAATATAATTTCCGAGGATGATTATAACTGTTTGATAGAGAAACTCTTTTTAATAAGAGATAATTTTTAAAGGTTTTAAATGAAAAATATATTGTTTTTAGTTTTAGTTTTTTCTTTTGTTAAAGCTGAAATAGTAGATAGGGTTGTGGCAAGTGTAAATAATGAGCCTATAACTTCTTATGATATTTCACAGGTTGTTAAAAATAAGAATCTCTCTGCCGAGGATGCTTTGAATTATTTAATAGACAAAAAAATTTTAGATGAACAGATAAAAAAATTTGGGATAAGTGTAGATGAGTTTGATATTGAAAATGCAATGGAAAAAATAGCTAAACAAAACGGAATGAGTCTTTTTGAGTTTAAAACTTTTTTGCAGGAAAAAGGAAAACTTGAGGAGTTTAAAAATCAGTTGAGAGATTCCCTTTTAAAAGATAAACTTTTTAAGGCAATTGTAAGTTCAAAATTAAGGGTTTCTCCTGAAGAGATAAAAAGTTATTATGAAAATCATAAAGAGGAGTTTTCTACCTTTAAAACAGTTCAGGTGATTGCATATTATTCAAACAACCCTCAAACGCTCGAAAAAATAAAAAAATCTCCTTTAATTTCTCAAAACGGCGTAAGCTCAAAAACAGAGGTGTTTGAATACAGCGAACTTCCCCTTAATTTGATGTATCTTTTTAAAAATACAAAAGTTGGGGAATTTACTCCTATTATGAATAACGGAACAAATTATATAATGTATTATGTTGCAAGAAAAGACGGGAAAGTTTATTTACCTCCTGAAAAAGTGAAAAATATTATTGCAAGTAAAATTATTGCTCAAAAAAGAGAGGAGATATTAAAAAGCTATTTTGCGAAGGTTAAAAACCAGGCAAATATTAAAGTTTACAACTGATATTTTTTATTTCTCCCTCTATTTTTTTAAAGCCATCTTCATAAATCCAAATTTCAAACTCTATATTTTCTTTTTTTAGAATTTGTTTTATTTTTTCTTTTTCCTTTGTTAAGATTGCAACACCGCACTCTTTAAATATTTCATTTGGAACGGGAATTGATTTTATGTTCTCTTTTTTTAACACTTTTTCTGCTTTAAGTCCTGTTGGAATGTCTGCAAAATTGAAATAATAATATTCTTTTAAATTATCTGTAAATTTATAAAAAATCTCTTTTAAATGAAGCCTTATGCCTGCTGGAAGATATTTAAGCTCTGCCATTAGTTCTCCTCAAAATCAGGGACATTGCACTTTTTTAATTCTTTTTCCCTAAGTTGTCCGCAGGCTGCGGATATATCCATTCCTTTGCTTTCTCTTATAGTGCAGGTTATACCTCTATCAAGCAAGAAACGCTGAAATTTTTTCATAGTCTCTTCATCAGGACGTTTGTAAGGGCTTCCTGGATATGGGTTAAAATAGATTAGATTTACTTTGCTTGGAATTCCGTTTAAAAGTTTTACAAGTTTTTTTGCTGAAGCAATATCGTCATTTACATCTTTAATAACAAGATATTCAAACATTACTTTTTTTCTTTTATCAATTGGAAATTCTCTTACAGCTTCAATTACACTTTGAATGTTATATGCTTTGTTAAGTGGAATTAACTCTTCTCTTAATTTATCATCAACAGCGTGAAGGGAAATTGCTAAATTTACTCCAAGGTTTTCTTCTCCAAGTTTTTTAATCTTAGGTGCAATTCCGGAAGTTGAGATTGTCTGTCTTTTTGGAGATATGTTAAGTCCGTCTGGATGGGCGATAATTTTAATTGCTTTTACAAGGTTTTGATAATTATCAAGAGGTTCTCCCATTCCCATATAAACAACATTTAACGCTTTGTTTTCATCAAAGTTTTTAAATTTTTTCATAAACCAAACTTGTGCTACAATCTCACCTGCGCTTAAATTTCTTACAAATCCTCCTTTTGCAGTCAGACAAAACGCACACCCGACTTTACATCCAACCTGGGTTGAAACACAAACGGTATATTTTGCTTCCTTTTTTTTGCCGTTTTCTATTCTTTCGTCTTTCATTTTAATTAAAACCGTCTCAACTGTGTGATTATCGTGAAGTTTAAACAAAAACTTCTCAGTCCCGTCTTTTGCAACTTCGTGATTTACCAGCTCAAGAGGATTTACAATAAATTCATTTTTTAACTTTTCTCTTAAATCTTTAGGAAGGTTTGTCATTTTTTCAAAATCATCCACATATTTTCTATAAATCCAGTTATAAAGCTGTTTTACTCTAAATTTTGGTTTTATTCCCATTTCTTCGAGTTCTTCAGGAAGATAATCCATAAAAACTTTTTTATCCATTTTTTTCCTTTATAATTTTTTTATCTTTTAAATATTCTATTAAAATTGTTTTTGCTTTTTTTATGTTGTTTATATACTCTTTATGAGCGTTTTTATCACAGTAGTTTGTAATTACAAAAATTCCCATTGCGTTTATTTCAAACTCTTTTGCTACTCTCATAACGGAAAAAAACTCCATATTTTCAGCGTCAATTCCAAGCTTTAGATAAGCTTGTGATAAACTGTTGTCAGTTGTTATATAATTTGATGAATTGACAAGGACAGATGGTTTTAAAGATATTATATTATCAAGTGGAGTATAGCACTCTTTTTTCAACACACAGTGTTCTATATTGCTGGCACTAAATGATTTTATAACCTCAAAAGGTTTGAATCGTCCGTAACTTCCGGCACTTCCTATAAAAATTAAAAATTCAGGCTTATCAAAAAGGCAGATATGCGTTAAGTTGATTGCACTTTCAATAAGTCCAATTCCTATAGGAGTTGCAAAGTCAAAAATTTCTTTATTTCCAGAGCTTATTATCATTTTTCCCCCGTATCACGTGAAACTCTACTTACACGACAAAATAATTTTATATTTAGTTTCAATGTATGTAGGCTTTAAAATAATTTTTTCTTCATCAGGCGTTAAAAATATCAGTTTTTTTAATTTGCAGTCTTTATAAACTTTTTTTATTTTTTTTAGTACCTTATATTGAATTTTATCCATATCTACAATCGCTATTTTTATGTTTTTAAATTTTGCGTTATCTGGTGCGTAAAACTCGTTTTCAAGCCACATATTGATTTTATCTAAATCTCCTATTAAAATATATCCATTTTTAATTTTAATAAATTTAAAAGGAAAAATTAAATCGTTTTTTTTAGTTTGAATTAAAATTGTTTCTTTTTTAGGTATTATATACTCTTTATAGATTTTTATAAATTCAACTTCAAATGCAAAAACTAAAAAAGGAATCAAAAGTATAAGTTTTTTCAATTTTATATCCTAACACTTATACTGTTTTTTCTTAAATATTGCTTTAAATCCATTATATCTATTTCTTTGAAATGAAATATGCTTGCCGCTAACGCCGCATCCGCTTTATGCTCAAAAACCTCTTTAAAATGTTCCATTTTTCCTGCTCCTCCGCTTGCAATTACCGGAACATTAACAAGTGAGGATATTTTTTCTGTTATTTCGATGTCAAACCCGGCTTTTGTTCCGTCTGCATCCATCGATGTTAAAAGTATCTCACCTGCTCCTCTATCTACTACCTCTTTTGCCCATTTTATTGCATCAAGTCCTGTGTCTTCACGGCCTCCTTTGATAAAAACATGCCACTTATCATGAGCCACTTTTTTAACATCAATTGCTACTACAATACATTGAGATCCAAATCTTTTAGAAGCTTCGTTTATAAATTCAGGTTTTTTTACTGCAGCTGAATTGATGCTGACTTTATCGCATCCTACATTTAATAAATCATAAATATCATTAAGTTCGCTTATTCCTCCTCCGACAGTGAGAGGAATAAATACTTCACGCGCCACTTCTTTTACAATATCCACAATAGGTTTTCTTTCTTCATAACTTGCGGTAATATCAAGAAAAGTCAGTTCATCAGCTCCTTCTTCGTTATAACGTATAGCTGCTTCTACCGGGTCGCCTGCATCTTTAAGTCCTACAAAATTAACACCTTTTACAACCCTTCCGTTTTTTACATCTAAACAGGGAATTATCCTTTTGGCAAAATACTCCATTTAGCGCCTTTTTTGTTATAATTTTAGCATACTATTTACTTTTAAAGAAAGGATATGCTATAATCAAGGCGAAAAAGAAGTTTGGTCAAAATTTTTTAAAAGACAGGCATTATTTAGAAAAAATCGTCCAAGCGATGCCCAATACTGATAATTTGGTAGTAGAAATTGGGCCTGGCTTAGGCGATTTAACAGAAAAGCTGCTGGAAAAAAGAAGAGTTACAGCTTTTGAAATAGACAAAGAACTTTGTGAAATTTTAAAAGAAAAATTTCCAAATCTTAATTTAAAATGTGGTGATGTATTAGAGTATTGGCAAGAGAGCTTGGCAGATGAAGATTATGATTTAATAGCAAATCTGCCATATTATGTAGCAACAAATATTATTTTAAGAGCACTAAGAGATAAAAATGCAAAAAATATTGTTGTTTTAATTCAAAAAGAGGTAGCAGATAAATTTGCGGCAAAACCTGGTGAGAAAAATTACGGCAGTCTGGCTATTTTAGCTCAGCAGGTGGCTGATGTTAAAAAACTTTTTGATATTCCGCCGGGTGCGTTTGTTCCGTCACCAAAGGTGATGAGTAGTGTTATTAGTTTTTCTAAATTTAAAGATTCATACGATGAGGAGTTTGCCAAATTTTTAAAAATAGCTTTTGCAAACCCAAGAAAGACTTTAAAGAAAAATTTATCTGTATATGATTTTAAACCTCAGGAATTCGGACTTGCCGATACCATAAGACCTCACCAGGTTGATGGCTCTACTTTTTTCCGGCTCTTTTCTGCGCTAAAAGAAAGGAGTAAAAATGGAAAAAGAAATAAATCTACAAGAAGCGATTAAAAATACAATAGAAGAAAATTTAAAACCTGAAACTTTAGAAAAAGAGAATAAAGAAAACAGCGAAACTCCAAAAAATCAAAAAAACATCAATAAAAAATTACACTCTAAGCAAAATCATCAACAAATAAAAAAAACTGATTCCAAAAATTTTGTGTGGTTTAAAGATTTAAATAAAGCTTTTAATGAAAATGAAAAAATACAGCAGGCGAGACTTAGTTGTTTTAATAAAATAGATTCAAATAAAAAAGGATGGGTAAGATTTACACCTCTTGGCGGACTTGATGAAATTGGCGGTAACTGTGCTGTACTTGAAACGGAAGATAGTGCGATTATTATTGATTGTGGTATGAGTTTTCCAAGTGAGGATATGCACGGAGTTGATATTTTAATTCCAGATTTTAGTTATCTTAGAGAAATACGTCATAAAATAAAAGGTCTTATTATTACTCACGGACACGAAGACCATATAGGAGCAGTGCCTTATCTATTTAAAGAGATGCAGTTTCCAATTTATGGTACTTCTCTTCCTCTTGCGATGATTGAAAATAAATTTAAAGAACATAAAATTCATCATTACAAAAGCTATTTTAGAAGCGTTAAAAAGAGAACTCCTATTCAGATAGGCGATTTTAAAGTAGAGTGGATTCATATGACTCATTCGATTATAGATAGCTCTTCTCTTGCTATTCAAACACCAATTGGAACAATTATTCATACGGGGGATTTTAAAATAGACCATACACCAATTGACGGATATCCGCCTGATTTACACCGTTTAGCATATTACGGAGAAAAAGGAGTGCTTGCACTTTTTAGTGATTCTACCAATTCATACAAACCTGGTGTTACTCCTAGTGAAAGTGTTGTTGGTAAGACGTTTGAAGATTTGTTTATGAAGACAAAAGGCAGAGTTATTATGTCAACGTTTTCTTCAAACATCCATAGAGTTTATCAGGCAATTGAAAAAGGTGTTAAATTCGGTAGAAAAGTTTGTATTATCGGAAGAAGTATGGAGCAAAACTTAAATGTGGCAATGGACCTTGGATATATTAAACTTCCAAGAGACATTTTTATAGACCCTTATGAAATAGGAAAATATCAGGATGAAGAGATTTTAATTATTACAACGGGAAGCCAGGGTGAGAGTATGAGTGCTCTTTATAGAATGGCTATTGATGAGCATAGACACGTAAAAATAAAAGAGGGTGACCAGATAATTATTTCTGCAAAGGCAATTCCTGGAAATGAGCCAACCGTTTCACAACTTATAAACTTTTTAATGAAAAAAGGTGCAAAAGTAGCATATCACGATTTTAGTGAAATTCATGTTTCAGGTCACGCAAGTCAGGAAGAGCAAAAATTAATGCTTCGTTTAACAAAACCAAAATATTTTTTCCCGGTTCACGGAGAATATAACCATTTAGTAAAACATAAAGAAACAGCTATGAGCGTTGGAATGGATGAAAATAATATTTTTGTAATGGAAGATGGAGAACAGTGGGAAATTACTCCAAAAAGAGTTAGAAAAGTTAAAAATGTAAAAGTAGGAAAAATTTATATTGATAACCAGATAAATGAACAAATTGAAAACGATGTGGTAATTGACAGACAAAAACTTGCAAATGAGGGTATTATTATGATTGTGGCTCAAGTAGATAAACAAAATAAAAAGCTTATAGGCCGTCCTCGTGTTACCACATATGGAATTATTGCTGATAAAGAGGATAAAGCTTTTGCAAAAGAGATGGAAGAGTTGCTTGCAAATTATATAGACCATGCAAAAGATTATGTATATGAAAAAAACAGGATTTTTGAAAACGAGCTTAGAAACGTTATAAGAAAACACGTATTTAGAAAAACAAAAAAATATCCTACCATTGTTCCAATGGTCTATTTTATGTAATCTTCTTTTCTTTTTTTTTTGACTTATTTTAAGTAACAGAGAGTTCTTGTACTTTATTTACAAAATTAAGAAAACTTGATATAATTACACTAAAAGTTTAGGAGGGGAAATATGGCAGATAAAGAAAATAAAATAGAATATCCAAGGATGTGGAGATTTAGGATTATAGGTGAAGATAAAGAAAAAATGCGTAAAGCTGTAAAAGAGTGTATTGATAATCAAGAGGTTAATATTGAAGATAATAATCAAAAAGGAAAATATTATTCTCAAAAGTTTGAAGCTTATGTAACAAGTGAAGAGGAGAGAAACGAGTTTTTTAAAAGACTTCAAAAGCATAAAGATATTAAATTCGTTTTATAATTTTCTCCTCTTTCTTAAGAAAATCCTCCGGCACTTATTTTATTGCTCTTTTTGGATAAAATTACATAAAAAAGGTTTGCCATGACGCTAAATACTCCAATTGATATGCATTTACATCTTCGCGAAGGTAAAATGCTTAAAGATGTAATTCCTTATACTGCAAGTCAGTTTGCTGCCGCGGTAATTATGCCAAATCTTGTGCCTCCTGTTGATAATAAAGAGAGACTTTTAAATTATAAAGAAGAAATTTTAGCAAATAGTAAAAATTTTACCCCTTTAATGAATCTTTTTATGAGAGAGTATTCTGAGGATGAATTGATTGAACTTGCAGATGAAATTTTTGCAATCAAGCTTTATCCGGCGGGAATCACTACAAATAGTGAAGGTGGAGTAAAATCGATAGAAAATATTTATCCGGTACTTGAAATTATGCAAGAACTTAATATACCATTATCCGTTCATGGAGAAACAAACGGGTTTGTTCTTGATAGAGAAAGAGAGTTTGCAGTAGTTTATGAAAAATTAGCCCGTGACTTTCCAAAACTGAAAATTATTATGGAGCATGTAGGAACGGCCGATTTATTAGGACTTTTGGATGAATATGAAAATCTTTACGCAACCGTAA
>Ga0256836_1000481_pt1 | contig 20759 bp, 30 predicted proteins | sample 4561380metaG_FD_185974 | JGI IMG/M metagenome (GOLD analysis project Ga0256836, IMG submission 185974) | Hydrothermal vent microbial communities from Guaymas Basin, Mexico - 4561-380 | ecosystem: Environmental > Aquatic > Marine > Hydrothermal vents | place: Mexico: Guaymas Basin | collected...
TATAAGACTTATCATCAAATCTTACCTTAATACATCTCCAACCTTGACACACATCAATAACTGTTCCTGCTCCATATTTGAAACTAAAAACTCTGTCATTAAGTTCTAGATTACCTAAATAAAAATCATAGTCTAATTCTGATGGATTTACTGGTTGAAAAAATCTTTTTATTTCTGTCTTATACTCATACCCATTGTAATCAAAATATACAGACTTATCATAAAAATCAACTACAAAATTTACTTCATATTCAGCAGACACTTTACCTAGTCCATATTCCACCACATATACAGGTCTATTTTTTCTCATTATACCTTTAAGTAGTCCTACTTCCTGTTTTTCTTCTACCTCTTGTTCCTCATTGTCTTTCCAGCATAGGTAAAAAGAACCTATTTTACACTCTTTTGGATTAGTAGCACAAGTTAACAATTTTAAAGCTAAATCATCGGGTATAACTATTTCAAGTAGAGCAGGTTTCTTACCGCTCTTTGCTTTAATAGATTTAATACTTCCTCCTACTACTAAAAATCTATTAAATTTTTCCTCACATATTGTTTTATTCTCCATTTCCTCTTCCTTGTTTTCTACATTCATCATATTCTTCTTCGTACTCTTCTTTCAGAGAAAAATTTCTACATTCAATGGCTTCCTCCCCGCTGTAAATTTCTCTTCCATCGTAGCCACACTCCTCTCCCATCAGCTGCTCACACCATTCACAATTAGCACATATATCTTTTTTGTGTTCTCTCATTTATTATCCTTTATTTTAAAATTTCTTTTTCTATAATCTCTACACAATCTTTGTGTAAATCATCTAAAACACTAACTGCTATTTTCTTGTATTCCTCGCTGCCAACATCACTATCAGAATTATTTAAAGCAGATTTCGCTATATTATCTGCCAACTCTATATTTAATGCTACCCATTCTTTAATAATAACATCAAAGTCCCCCTCTACTCTTATATCCTCTTTGTCAATTCTTATCATCTCTTGTCCTTTATTGTTTTCAAATGTTCTTTCTATACCTCTAACTTATCTAATACTTTGGCACAACCCCCCTATTTATATAAGACCCCCACTAAAAAGTAAAAGTCCAAAAGGGGAAATCAAAATTTTAAAATTTTGTATTTAGTACCTTATCACATTGTAAAATCTTCTGCCTTACACATCTTACAAGTATCTATTACTTTGAGTATATCATAGGCTTTGCTTCTCATTGTAGGGAGATGGTCTATATTAGCTAATAACTCTCTTGTTAATCTCTCTATTTTATCCAACTGGCAAGTTTCTTTTAAAATACTGTTAAATTTGGTCTCCACTGTATCTTTTAGATGTGTTTTTAAGTCAAATCTAGCTGAATTTAGTTCTTCTTCTGCTACTACAAATTCTAAAACAGTTTCAAACTTTAATTCAGCTTTATATTGTTTAACAAAACGTAATTTGTCGTGGTTTGTTTCTTTTATTTCTATTCTGAACTTTTCCATTATCATTCCTCCTTAAATAACCTTGTCACATTGAAATTATACCAATATAACCTTAAAATTACCTTAAATCAGTCTACCTTTGTGTCTAATTGTTTTATTTACACCAAACTCGCTAACTTCTATACCCAAGTTCTTCTCAAACCAATCAGCAACTAAGTGTCTATGACAAAAAGCTGATTTACCACAGTGACACATTAAGACAGGTTCTCTTCCATCTGCTGCCTCTAAAATCCTTTTATAGATAGCAGAAGCATTTAATCTATCTAGTTTCTTGTTAAAAACTTTAATATACTTGTCTTCTGACACTACTTTTGACTTAAAAGCCTCTAATAATATATCATCAGGAGCTAATTCTAGTAAATTCATTCCTACTTGTACATATTTTGGGGTATACAGTGCTATGCTAACACTAAATTCCCTGTCTGTTAAATTTCGTAGTTGATAAAAGTTACTTGTTTTCATCTTCCATCTCCTTAATTTTATAATCTTCTTCTCTTAAATTTTCTATCAACTTATAGTTAATTATAAATAAATATGTTATACAAACATCTACAACCACTTCTGCCCACATAACATAAATGATATTATTACTCAGCTTTGTAACTAGTAAAGCTAATACTCCTCCTATTATGGCTCCGTCAGCAAAAACGTGTACTCTATTAGTCTGATATTTGCTAATCAATAGTGGATTTTTTACTGTAACATAATTGGTAAAGAATATACTACCAACTACTGCCAGAGTTGTATCTATAATCGCTAAAAAAGATGTTATCAATGCTGTATAAAATCCATCCCAGAGATATAAAAACGGTGTTAGAGTAAATAGGGCTGTTACTATCAAACTCATTTTATGAACCTGCTGAATAGTTAATTTTTTAACTAAAAATTCAGTGTTTTTACTAACTAGTGTCCCTAAAAAAGCAAAGAATGGTATTAACCATATAATATCTTTGAATTCTACCCCTTTTAAATAAGTAACAATAGGAGTTACAAAAGAAATAGCAATCGCAAAAATAAAATTCATAGAGAGTTTAAATCTCATATATGGGTCAGAAAAGGATAAAATCCTTTGTTTTGTGTCAAATAATTTCATATCCATTCCCCCATTAAGAAACATAGCATAAATGAAACCAGCATTGTGGCACCAATTAAAAGAACTAGCTTTACATTGCTACTTAAATTAGGTTTTGTTCCTGTCTTTATTTGAGAATTAGCTACTCTTTCTTTATAGTAAACACATCTGTTGTCAGAATTCAACTTACTTGGATGAATTCGCTCACATTTACGTCTGTAAGACTTCCTACACGCAGAGGGATGATGACATATACCAACCCCAAAATTATTACTATAATACGCACAGTCCTCACAGAATACTTCTCTTTTGTATTCAGGTTTCTTCTTCATTCTCAATCCTTTGTCTTACGATATTCACAATGAAATTATAACTAACTAAACTTAAAATAGGCTTAAAGTGGATTTAATTAAAGTAGGGTTCTGATTTTTTGTCAAAAGGAGACCACCTCTTCATTGAGGTGGAAATGCCCAAAGATAAAATAATTTAAAAATTAAAAAATTAAGGAATTACTGCTGAAATTCAATGAAAATAGAATGAAAACATCCACGAAACTCAAAAAAATGAAACAACCCAAAAAGGCTGTTTTAAACTTCAAGAATAAACTCATTGACACCCAAGAATGCGATTTGTAAAGCTACCTTTTACAAGGCACTGAAATTATAACTAAAAAGTCATCGCTTGTCAATAAAAAATTCAAATACTTTTAAAATTAAAGAACCTGTGAACATCATTGATGTTACATACATAAATCCCATAATAAATAACCTAATACTTACACCCGCTGTTTTATTAGTGAGGGTATATAATAAAATAAGATACAAAATTATAGTAATTACGGCAGTTGTTCCTGTGATTATAAAATCCATTTTACTCATTTTCTAGTCTCCTGTGCCAAATCTTTACATTCTCTTCCTTAAAAACTCCCTCAAATAATAGTAATGACTGTAATTTAAGTAAAAGTTCTAAAAAATTAGCAAAATCTTTACGTGTACATTTTTTCCTAAAACTACTTTTATAAGAAGTATGATACATTATATGACAACTTTTACACAATGTAATCCCATTGTCTACTAAATACCTCTGGTCTTTGTAATAAGTGGCGTGATTAAGGTGGTGGGCATTCCTATTCTTCCTACTTCCACATATCTGACAAACTTTATCTCTTCTTATAACCTCTACCCGCCATTTACGATATTCTCTACTTGCTCTCCAAGATTTGCTCATTTTATTTACCTTTTACAGATGTATCTAGTGATTATTAGATACACCTTTTAATTTTTCGTATGTTCTCATACCACCCAAACCTAATATAGCCATAACCAAATTAAACAACATAGTCATATCAGTAGTTGGAGGGGTAATAGAAAGTCCTGCTAACTCACACCCCCAAGCTAGAAGAGGGGATATAATAAAGTTGTAGGCTAATCCCACTCCTCCTACCCATAAAATGAAAGGTCTTGCCCCTGCCACAAACCAATTAGTTGATTTGGCTTCTTCTTTGTTTACTTCTATCTGACCTTTCATTAAACTATTTTCCAACATTTTTAATTTTAAATCTACCTCAGCTAACTTAACAGGGTCTTTAATCTTTTCTCCTGTTATAGCCTCTCTAATATCCTTAATAGTACTACCTACATCAAATGGGAATATATTCATTGTGTACCCTTTGATATTTGAAGTAAAAAAGTCTTTCTTTTGTGTATAGAATTAGGGCGTGTAGAGTGTAAAACTAAACCAATCTCATAAATGATGGCTCTATTTTTTACACTTATCCCTACTAATCTTATCCTCTCTACTTCATATAAATACCCAGACCCTAATGAAATATCTTTTGCTAATTCGTGAGCAATGAAATGAGAGGATACTCTCCATATTAACATATCAAGCAATCCTAATTTTTTCAAATTTAAGTTAGTACACATTTTGAAAAAATTAGGAAAGGTATTCTTATTTATTGGAATTGGGTCTGTACTACCTTTTACAAATAACTTAAAATTTAGAGTACCTTTATCTTTGGCTAAAAAATATAAAAATCTCTCTTTTATATATAAAGCTACATATTTAAAGTAATCAATCATATTGCTTTACCTCTTTTTGTATTATTATCAGCTTGTTCAAAAACCTTACTCATATAGTCCTCTGTTTTTAGAGGAAAACAGTCCTTATAAGTCTCTTGATACACAATTCGTCTAGCCGTTGTATAAGAAATATCAAAATTATTCTTAATATCATTCAAGGACATAAGTCCTTGAATATAATTTTCTCTTATAAGTCTAACTTCCTCACAATTTAAAACCCTTGCCCTCATCATAAACCTCTTGGAGACATATTAGTAGGCAACTCTGCTTCTTCTTTTAATTCATCTAACATTTTTTTAAGTCTTTCTTCTGGTGGTTTAAAACCTTTTGGTTTTTGAACTTTACCATCAGAATTTTTATCTGCTAACTTTTGCTCATTTGCTTCTAAAACTATTTCCATACCCTTGTGAATTGCTTTGATAGCCTTTTGCCCTGAATATCCTGCGTTTACCATTCTAGACATAAAATCAACAGTATTTACGTGTAAGTATGCTAAAAACTCTCCCTCAACAGGACTTAAATTTTTAGAACTTTTTGCTATTGTTCCTATACCAACAAATAATGTATCACAAATACTATCTAATTTTGATACTAGGTCATCTTTTTCCCAATACTCACTTAATTCTTCTCCTAGTAGTTTCTCTTCTAGTTCACTACTAAATTCAAGATTGTTTCTTGTCTTATTCCAGTCTACAATTCTACTAAATAGTTCAAGAGGTACAAAAGTATTTAAGTGTCCTAATAAACCTGATGTCCCTGCTCCTGCGTTACTACTGATAATTCCTAATCCTACATATTCTTCATTCATAATAAATTCCTTTTTAAATAGTTGGTTTAAATATAGGTATAACTTCCTCTACTTCCCATCCATAGCATATATCTGTTCGTTTATCATATACTTTTAAAGGGGAAAATAAGGCTCTTCCTATTGGTCGTTTCCAATACTTTATACCTTTTTCTAATACTTTAATTGCCTTTTTCTGTCTATCAAAAACCGTATCCAGTACAGTTAAGTCATATCTCTCTTTAAATAAAGAGAATATAATCTGTAAATCCTTTTCTATCATTCCTTTTGACATTACTGCGAAAGAATGTGTTTTATCTTTAATAAAAAACCCAGCTCTTACAGATTGGATTGTAATTCTACCTCCTGCTTTTCCATATACTTTATGAATAAAATCCTTAAAATCGTTCAAAGATTTGGTATCTAACACCACTGGTGTTAAATAAGACACTGTCTCAGGATTTTCCCTTACATAAGCAGGTAATGTATCTAAATACAATCCCAGCTTCTTATTTTTATCAAAGTGAACACTACTCAATTTTATATCAAAAGGATTATTAAGCACTTGTACTCTCTTCGTTAGGTGTAATTTTTACCTCTATAATAGAAGCCATTATATCTGTTTGATGATTTTCTACATAATTTTGAGCAGTTTCTTTGTCAGGAAAAACAGGATACATACCCACACTACCAAAACCTGTAATGTCTACATTAACTTCAACTGATTTATCATTTTCGTCCACTAAATTAGCAGCCACACCTGTAACTAATCCCGTTACTATATACAATGTTTGCTCTTTCATTTTACTTCCTCTACTTTAACAGATGTTTTAGGCACTCTTCTTAAAGAACCCCCAAAATTAACCTCATAAGTATGGTCTTCAATGCCTTTAATAACACCATAACCAAAATCTTTATGCCAAATTTCATCTCCCGCAACAAAAGAAGCTGCTACTAATTTTTTCATCTCTGGTCTAGCACCCCTAACAGTCACTTCTTTTTGTTTTTCAGCTCTATGTTTTACAGCTTTGTCAGAAATAGCCGCTACATTTCCAGATTTTCTTCTACTCATTCTTGTTCCTTTTTGTTATAAGTTATAACCTCAAAGATTAAAAAAGATGTTACAGCCTCAAAAACGTTAAATAATATAACGTAGCAGACTATAACATCTCTCTCAAAGGGGTTATTGTAGTGACATTATACTACATAATTTTACACAAGTCAAGAGATACAACAAGAAAGTTAGGAAAAAAGATATATTTTATATAAATACAAGGAATAATATGAAAATAAATAAGTATTTAAAGACTTTTGTAGCCAACAAATATAAAAGAAAAGTGCTAATACTTACTATGATAGCTAAAATTTTAAAGGATAATAAAAATGAGCAATGAATTAGTACCTATTAACAATATAGAGAGGTCTATATGTGAGTTATACGCAGAGGGAAACTCTTTGGACTTTATATCAGTGGAATTAGGATTAGATAAGAAAGTTATAAAGTCTACAATAAAGAAACCACAATGTAATAAACTCATCAAAGAACTGATAGAAGAATTAAATGCTGCTAGTAAAGAGGGTAGAGTAAGAATTCTGAATAGAATTATAGAAGATAGAATAGTTCAGATAGAAACCGAGTTTGGAGGCAACTTTGCTTTCTCAACAAATAAAGATTTACCTGACCTGCTTGTGGCTATGGATAATATGCTTAAAGAAAGAGAGAAAAAAGAGTTAGGAACACAGGAAAATACAACAATACAAATACTAAATCAAATATACCAAGATTAAGGGAATACGGTTACTTTTGTAGAAGTGTCAAAAACCATAATCATTGTTTTGTAATTTTTTAGAGTAGAATTTAGTTAAAAAGGATTAGGAAAATGAGTATAGAAAAACAGTTACTACCAGATGATGTTATACAATATCAAAAGTTTAAAAAACGATTAAGGTATAAAAACATAATACCTATGGTAGGATTTAAACCGCATAATAAACAAAAAGAAATAATTGAGACTATCCAGACAGGACACTTTGAAGTAATGTCTTTAACTTGTGGTAGACGATTTGGAAAAACATTTGTTATTTCATTTATTGGAGGAGCAGAATTGGCAGTACCTTATGCTTCTATGTTACTTATGACCCCAACATTTTCCAACGCAAGTGTTATGTATCAGGAAATAGAAAAATATGTAAATAAGATAGGAATAAAAATAGTAAGAAAAGACACCAAAACCTTAACTTTTGAAACAGAGTTGGGTTCCACCATATTTGTTGTTACACCTAAATCCGTTTCAAACGCATTAGGAAGAAAATTCAGTCTTGTTGTATTTGATGAAAGTCAAGATATACCGGATGTAGTAAATTTATGGGAAAATTATATACAACCAGCCCAAGCTGACTACGGAAATGACGAGGAAACAGGAATGTCAGTATCTAAGACCATTTTTATAGGAACAGCAAGAGATGAAGAAAATGATATGTACACAATAATTAAAAGAAGTAGACAGAAAAAGTATAGAGAGAAGTATATCAATTTTACTTACCCTACCTCGTCTAATCCTTATATACCTAAAAGTTATTTAAACAATAAAAAAGCAACTCTTGACCCAGTAACATTTGGAAGAGAATATGAGGGTAAATGGTCTAAATCAAGTAAAGAAATTATTTATTATTCTTTTGATAGGGATAAACACGTTAAATCAAAAGAATGGATTTTAAATAAAATAAACCCGGATGGGACTTTTATTTGCGGAATAGATGTAGGATATAGAGATAATACAGCCTATTTAATTGCGTATGTAGAACCTTTTACAGGTATCATATATGTATTGGATGAGTACAAGGAAAGTAATAAAAGTTCAGGAGAGCATATAAAAAATTTTAGGGAAAAAGAAGCAAAATATGTAAATAATACACCTTTAAGATATTGTGACCCGTCCGCCGCTCAACTTATAGCAGATTGGATAACTGACTATGATTATTTAGTTCAGGCAGGGTATAATGCTGTTAATGAGGGAGTAAAATTCGTTAATGGTAAATTTTCTCACGATAAATTATTTATAAGCGAAGAATGTGAAGAGCTTATAGAGCAGATTGAAGAGATGAGATGGAAAGATAATACAAACGATGTAGTAAGAACTAAAAAAAGAAGTCATTATGACTTAGGGTTTGCTGCCTTTCGGTACTTAATAGCAAGTTGGGAATTATCTAACACTTTTGAAATTACCAAAGTGTAGGAGATAAAGCCCAGATTGTGGGGGTATAAGCACTTTTTTGAAAGTGTCAAAAACCATAATCATTGTTTTGTAGTTTTTTAGAGTTAGAATTTAGTTAAAAAAAGGATTAGAAATACTCTTTTATATTTACTATAATTTTGACTATATCTCTAACCCTGCTTTATATAAAATAGTAAATAACAGATAGTATAATTCAGTACTATCAAGTTTAAAAATAAATCTACAAAAGGAAAAATATGTTTGATTTTATAAAGAATATGTTCGGTTCTAATGACAAAGGAGATGGTATACCTCCTATGGAGTTTGAAACAGTAAAACAAATAATAGTTACCGACCAGCAGACTAAAAATACAAAAGCAGGTAATAAAATAGCAGAGGATTATAAAAGTGGTAACAACGCATTAGCCAAGTCGGCAGAAGAAAATTATCTACATACAGCTGATTTGGTTTACTCTTGTGTTGATTATATAGCAAAAGCAGCCTCACAGGCAATTCCTAAAATCTATATACTTGATAGAGATACAAATAAGAAAACAAGAGTTAAAGATAAGGCTTTACAAGCTTGGGAATTATCTCCAAATCCATTCTTTACTTGGGGAGAGTTAATAGAGTTGACAATACAAGGTTTAACACTATCAGGTACTTCATTTTTAACTTTTGAGAAAGTAAAAGGTAGATATGAGACTTGGTTTTTATCTACTCCTAGTAAAACTAAAATAGTTCCATCTGTTAAAGATTACATTGAGGGAGTAGTATTCGCAGACAATATCGCATATAAACCAGATGAGGTAATTATTTTAAGAAATCCGACCCTTAATAATGCTTATTATGGTGTACCTACTGTAAGACCTTTATTTGACAATTTATTATTAGAAGCGGACGCACTAACTGCTTTAAAAGATTTCTATAAAGGGTCAAATCTTTTATCAGGTGTGATGGAAAGTGAGTTTGCTATGACAAATGAGCAAATAAACAGCCTTAGAACTCAATTTAAAGAACTTTTCGGTAGAAATGGGGCAGATAGAGGAGGAACAGCTGTTTTGCCTAATAAACTTAAATATAAGCCGATACAAGCTACTCCTGCGGACAGTAAACTTTTAGAAAGTATGGGTGTAACAGATGATAGAGTATATAAAGTATTTAAACTAAATCAAACAGTAGTAGGAGGACACAGTAGTAATTTACCTACAAGAGATTTAATGAGAGTTACTTTCAATACAGCTGTAAGACCTTATTTATATAAAATACAAGACCAAATTACACTGTTTTTACAACAGAACACTAAAAATAGCGATATAATTTTTGAATTTGACTTGGATAGAGTAGTAGAATTAGAAACAAGTCTTGATATAAAAGCTCAATCAGCTAAAACACTTATGGCAACAGGTGTAGCAAGTATGAATGAAGCGAGAGACTTGGTTGGATTACCACGTTTAGACATAGAAAATGCTGATAAAAATCTATTAGCAGCTAGTATGTATGGTAGTGGAGCAAGATTTATTCAAGATGATACTCCTATAATACAAGGAGATGGAACACAAGACCCCGCTGGAAGTACAGACCCACAGGGCGGTAATCCAGACTTAAAAAACTAAAAAGGAAGAAAAATGAGTAAACAACAAAAGTTTAATATGACTTTGAAAGAAGTTACAACAACAGAAGAAGAGCAAGGTATAGTTATTATATCAGGGTATGCCAACAGATATAAAAATGAAGAGGGAGAAGTTGTAATTGATAGAAGTTGGGAGAGTGTTGCCCCGTTCTCTTATAATTTACTAGATTATTTAAAAAATCCAGTTGTATTATTTGACCACGATGTAACTAAACCTGTTGGTAAAGCATTAGCCGTAGAGATGAAACCAGAGGGATTATATGTAAAAATAGCTGTTTATAGAGATGTAAATCCTGAAATATATGCTGCGGTTAAAAATGGTGTTTTAAGAACTCTAAGCATTGGATTTAGAGCAAAAGATTATAAAATAGTAGATGATGATATATGGGTTTGGACTGAGGTAGATTTATATGAGATTAGTATTGTTGCTATTCCAGATAATCAAGATAGTATTTTTACAGTTAGTGAAATTAAAAGTTGCGCTAATGGGGAGTGTGCCTTAGTCTCAAAAAGCATAGATACAAGTTTAATGTCTCCTGAGTTAAGAGAAGAAATATCAAAACAATTATGTACTATGAAGACAGAGATTAACGAGAGTAATTCTCAATCAAGTTCTGACGGGTCGGAAAATAATGATAATGGGTCGGAAAATAATGATAATGGGTCGGAAAATAATGATAATGAGTCAGGAAACGATGATAGTGGGTCAGGTGGTATACTTAATCTTTTAGCTACCGACACAGACAGTGTTACAACAAAAAATAATGAACCAGAACCAACTAATGAACCAGAACCGATATATAATTCAAATGAGATAACTTTGGAACAAGCTGTGGAAGTTTTGAGAGCGGAGGCTCCTAAATCCGAGAATTTTGATACTATTTTAAGTATTCAAGCAGAACTTACACAGACATTAAACCAAGTTATTTCAGAAAATATATAAAAAGGAAACAAAATGAGTTTAGAGTTAATCAAAGAACTTAAAGATAGAGTGGAAAAGGCAGAGGAAAAAGCAAAGACAGCAGAAGATGTTATTAAACAAGCAAAAAAAGAATATGAAGATAACATAGCAGACATTAAAAAACAATTTGAAGAAAGAAAAGCTGCTTACGCAACAGGTGCTGTTGTTACTGACCCTGACGCTGTATCAAGAGCTAAAAAAGATGGAGCAAATCTTTATTTAAAATCAGTTATATTAGGTAAACCTGTAACAGAATTTAAAGAATTTAAACAAATAGCGGCTGTTGTAGAAAAAGCTATTAAACCAGACGATGTTGAAAGTTGGTTAGGAGAAGAATTTAGTAGCCAAATTTTAGATAAATTAAATCCTGAATTAAAAGTTGAGGGACTTTTCCAAGCATTAAAATTCCCTAACAATGTATCACAATTCAGCTTCCCAGCTTTAATTGATGATAGTCAAGCATATTTAATCGCACCAGATGAAGACGCAATTAAATCAGCTATCGGTGCTTCAAAAATTACTTATGAAACACAAAGACTAAAAACTTTAATTGGTGTAACAGACCAAGCAAATCAAGAAACTGTAACAGCTCTTGTTGACGTAGTAAAACAAAGATTAGTTACTTCATTAGCAAAAGGTTCAGAAAAAGCAATCGTACTAGGTAAAGATAAAGACGCTGGATATAACAGTAATGATGTAAGAGAAGCGTTTAAAGGTTTAATGAAACTAGTAAGAGACGCAGGTCAAACACACGATAACGGAGGACATCCTATTACAGCAAAAGCTGTGAATGAAGCAAGAAAGTTAATGGGTATGTACGGTATGGAAGTTACTGATTTAGCAATTATCTGTGATTTCAAAACTGCTTATGATATGCTGGAATTAGATGAAGTTGTAACTATTGAAAAATTCGGTAGTGCTGCTACAATCGTTAAAGGAGAAATCGGTAAACTTTGGGGTATGCCTATTATTGTTTCTGGTTATATGTCAAACGGAAATGACGGTAGATTTACAACAGATGGAGAAGATAAAGAAAGTTCTGACGCAACACATAGAGCATTACTTGTTGTTAATAGAGCATACTTTGGAGTAGCAGATAGAGGACAAATTGGTATAGAAGTTCAAAGAAATGCTGTAAGTTCTACTAACCTTTATGTAGGATTTAGAGATGTGGATTTCAAAAATATGGCAGTTGACGCTACACCAGCCGCAGCAGTTGTAAATATAGACTAATATCGGTCTATATTTCCCTCTTCTTTTTATTTCAAACTTCTTTTTTCTACAATCCGATATATAAGTAATATACTAATATAAAAAGGACGCACAATGTACAAAATCAAATGTATTAACAGAGGTATAAATTCAAGAGGTAAAACTTTTAGACCAGATAATTTCTACAATGTAACAGATGAAGACGCTGAGTATTTAACAAAAACTTTCCCTAATATATTTATTAAGATTGAAAAGATTAAAGTAACTAGTAAAAAAACTAGTAGAAAGTCCAAACCAGTAGAAGTAAAACAATCTATTCCTGCTCCTGAAATTGATAGTTCGGCAGCAGAGTAAAGGCTATAAATTATGGCATACTTAGTTGAATTACTGAAACAGAGATTGGAGATAGAAGAGAATGATACTAGTAAAGATTACTTGCTAAGTGAGGCGATAGCTTTTAGCAAGGGTGTTTTACTTAATTATTGTAGTATTCACTCTTTTAATCAGATTACAAAAGAAAAAGAGTTCGCTCCTGTGAATAACAAATTTTATTTTCAATTATTTCCTGTTCTTTCACTAGATAAGATTGAGATAGGTGGAGTTGATTTAGTGAAAGATAATAAAATGGAATGGTTAGAACAGAGAGTAGCTACTAACTACCCAACAGGAGAGTTTACAAATGTTACACTTAAAGATAAGATAACTGCGGAAGTCTTTAAGTTTAAATGTAAAGGAGAAAACTCAGACGGTAATAACGAATGGGAAGTATTAGGAAATAAGAGAGGTAATATGAGTAAAGCCGTATCTAATAGTGAATATGATACTGATTTTTTTACTTTAACTATTAAGGATGATAGCGATAATAAGTTTCAAGAGGGAGATTTGTTATTCTTTATGGCAAGAAAAGAGGGTAATTATTTTAATGATTTTTATATAAACCCAAGATTAAGCTCATCATATACATACAAAGTAACTTATACTTATGGATACGCTTTTGATGAGATGTTACCATCAGATTTAAAGGCTTTACTACTTAATTTGGCAAATTATTACTTTACAAAAGCTAACTCTCAGACAGACGGTATAACAAGTCTTGGAAATCAAATAGGAGATGATTTGAAACAAGTTCCTACTAGTTTTCCTGTATCTATTCAAACAGCATTAGATTTACACAAAAAGATGGTGCTGTAATATGTTCAGAAAAACATTTTCTGATACAGATAAAAATATAACAGGTATTTTTCAACAAATACAAGCAACAATTCAGACTTATGAAGAGAGTATTGTTGAACGTATTTTAGATGAGATAGTAGCTAATAGTGAATTGTGGGAAGAAAAGTTACAAGAGGCACTATCTGACCCACTTCCTAAGAGATATTGGCACAAAAGACGACCTAGACATACAATTAGATTATTTCCTTATATGAATACAGGAGGGTTGAGAAACAGTTTAACTCTTAAAAACGATTATATCCACATTGATGATAATTTTTCTGTTTACTTAGATATGGAAATTAGTGGTAAGGGGGCGTATTTCACTAATCAAGGATTGAGAAGAAGAAAAAGAAAAGGTAAAACGGGGCGATTACCTATTGTTGCTAAATGGAAAGGCTGGGTAGACGATGTAACAGATGGTAAAGGCAGAGGAAATATACCGTCTTTAAGTAGTGTTATTAAAAATATAATAAAAGGGTAACTATGCGTAGGGAGATAGTAGATAATATAGTTAAGGTATTGATAGACAGTGGTAAATTTAAAAAAGTGTATAAAAATATACTACCCAACATAGAAAAAATAGCTGTTTTCCCCACAGCCGCTGTTGTGTACGAGAGGGAAAAGGTTATGCGGGAGTTTATAAGTGGTAAGACTATGCGATATGAAGCAGATATAATCATACCTATTGTAAATAAACACAAAAACTCCAATTTAGATGATGTATTAACTGATTTAATTGATACAATACAAGATGGTATTTTATCTGATAAATGGATTATATGTAATACAGTAGATTGCTGGGTAGAAGAGACAGAAAGAGACGGAGGGACTTTATATCCCCTGGCAATAGCACAGGTGGTTGTTAAAGTCCGATATATTTATAAAATCAAATAAAGGAAGTTAAAAATGGCAACATATAGAACATCAAGCACGGTTTTTTTAGTAATAAAAGAAGCTGAGTTTAATAAAGGTGGAACTTTTACTGAAACTGATACAGTGTCATCAACAGCAGATAGTTCATTAAAAGCAGAAGTGAAATCAATAGAGAGAAAAATTAGAACAAATTCATTTATTGGGTGTCCAACGGTAGCAGGAACTGAAACTGCGTCTGGTAGTTTAGGACTGGAAATCATCCCAGCAACAGGAAACGAGTTAGTAGGAGATGTAGTTTATGAAGTAGCACTAGGTCAGAAAGTAGTTAATGGAGCTAAAATTGATTACTGGAAAGAAACAGGAAGTGATTTCGCATTTGCTGCGGACGGAAACAAAATCACAACAACAAATACAAGTTTAGAGTATATTAAATCTGGGGATACTATTGTGATTAGTGGGTCTGAAAAAAATGACGGAACATATACTGTAACAGATTATGTAAACGAACACGAGATACACACAGAGGAAGCTCTTACAGATGAAGACGCTGGAAATACTGTAACTTGTGAAGATACAACTTGTGATAGAATTTATCCTATGGATAGTGGAGACGCTAACTACTTTAAATTATCAAAACCTTGTGGAGATGAGTACTCTTTATCGGTTAAAAAGATAGTAGGTTGTGATAACACAGATAGTCAAACACTATATGTAACAGGAATAGTGCCGTCAAGTATTAAACTTAATTTCCCAACAGGAGATGTATGTAGTGCTACATTTGATTTAGGTGGAGCAGGATTTACTACAAATACAGGAGATGATGTACCAGCTGTTAAATGTTTAGATACTACTCCGTATGTAGGTAAATTAGCTAAATTTTCAGTAGATAAAAAAACTTATGAAAGTAAAAATTTAGAGTTAACTATCTCAAATACTATTACTGATTTAGAAACGATTACATCAACTGGTATATCAGCTAAAATTACAACTAAAAAAGAAATCAAAGGGTCTATTTCTGTACTTTTTGAAGATTACTCAGAGTTAGACAGAATGAAGAAAAATGAAGACGCAATGGTGTATTTAAGATTAGAAGCAGACGGAGCAAAATTTGCTATTTATTTACCAAGAGTTAGATATAGCTCAGTAGATATTTCTGACGACGGTGGTATCTTAATGAATAAAATAGAATTCATTGGGTATGTAAATGATAAAATAACAGGAGAAGCATTTTTATTAGCTCACAAAGGGCTTAATTAAGGCTTTCTTCCTCTCTTTTCTTCTTATTTCTATTAGTGTCAAAAACCATAATCATTGTTTTGTAATTTTTATTTTTAGATTTAAGTGTTCTTTAAGCTACTTTATTATATAATTCTATTATTACAAGATAATAAGGAATTAAAAATGAAGAGGCAGACAAATGTCAAGTTCTTTATAGGAACTAGCGAGTGGAATAAATTTAAAAATATAGCCAAGCAGAGGAAAATCCCGTCGTGGTTATTGGTTAGGAATTTAGTGATTGAGTTTATAAATAAGGAGAAAAACAAAAATGAAAAAGAAACTATTTAATTATGATTGCCCAAGTACAAAAACCACTTCAACAACAGGTATAATTAACGGATGTAGTGATGGTATTATCAATCTGAACAATCTTACATACAAGTGGGCGTACAATTTATGGGAGCAAATGTTAGCTAATACTTGGTTTCCAAGAGAAGTTAATTTAACTGAGGACGCAAAACAATACAGAGAGTTGTTACCAGCAGAGCAGAGATTATTTGACAAGGTTCTTTCTCAACTAATTTTTATGGATAGTATACAGACAAATAATTCTGTGGATAATGTTAATCCTTTTATTACAGCACCAGAAGTTAATATGTGTATTATCAGACAGAGCTATGAAGAGGCATTACACTCACAAAGTTATGCCGTAATGGTGGATAGTATTTCTTTAAGTACAGCAGCTATTTATGATATGTGGAAAAAGGATACACAACTAAAAAATAAGAACGAGTATATAGGTAATATGTATGAAAAATATGCTAATAAAGCAATAGCAGGGGATTTTGCTTCACAATTAAAAATGATTGTAGCTAATCAATGTTTAGAGGGGATTTACTTTTATAGTGGGTTCGCAGGAATATATGTTTTAGCCAGAGCAGGTAAGATGTTAGGGTCAGCTCAGATGATTAGATTTATTCAAAGAGATGAAATTACACATTTACAACTTTATGCTAATATATTTCAAGAGATGGTAAAAGAAAATCCTGAAAAACTTACTCCTCAGTTAAAAGAAGAGATAAGAGATATGTTTAGACAGGCTTATGAGTTAGAAAGAGATTGGGGGTATTATATTACTAACGAAGAAATACTTGGGTTTAGTAATAAATTGATAGATAATTTTATTAAATACTTAACAAACCAAAGATTGAACGCTATTGGATTAGAGGTATTGTTCCCAGAGGTGCCTATCAATAAAAATCCTATCTCTTGGTTTAATGATTTTAGTAGTTTTAACAATCAGAGAACTAACTTTTTTGAGGGTAATGTAGCTAATTACACAAAAGGGGGAGTTAGTTTTGACGATTTCTAACATAATTATAGGACTTTTAGTTATTTACTTAATAGGATTTATACTATATATTGTAAGTTCTTTTGGAAAAATAAAGGAAGACAAACCATCTCCTTTTATTTTTATACTGTTTCATTTGTATTTAGTAGGTTCAATCAATATCGCTGTTTTACTGCTAAAATAGGGATATTTTTGATATAATTATATAAAATTTTAAAGGATAAAATATGGCAATTAGAGTTAATACAAAACAAAAGTTATACACATACATTCCGTTATCGGAGAGAGCAGAAGAGAAACCTTTCACAGTTGAATTAGCACCACTGAATGCGAGAGAATACGCACTAACAGAGGATATTCTTACAAGAATGGGACAAGACCAAACAATGTTATTTACAACAGGTAGCTACAATTATTTAATCGCACAAAAAGGTGTTAAAAATTGGAGTAATCTACTGGATGAAAAAGGGAATGAGCTTAAACCTACAAAAGTAGGGGCATATCTATCAGAAGATAGTTTAAACTTATTACCTCCTGAGTTAGTTACTGAATTAGCAAATGTGATTTTAGGGATTACAAAAGACCCAGATAACGCTAATCTTTACCTTGGTAAAGAGGAGGAAGAGAATAATGGAGAGTAGCTACGGTATAGGGGCTATTCTACTAGTCTCTTTATTTTCTCTGTTTAGTAAAGGCAAAGAAAATGAAAAATTTAGAGAAAAATAATGTTTCAAAATGGGAATATATAGAACATTATAATCTGCCTACTTCTGATAAAGTATCCAAAAATACCACTTTTTATATAGCCAAATATAGAGCATTATCACATAAAGAACTCCAATCTTCTGTTGAATACTTAAACACGTTTGATTATAACAATCTTTTTTACATCAATGTAGTAGAGGAGGCTTTAATCTCTTTATATGATAGTACAGGGAGTAAAGTCCATCTAGATAATTTACCTATTCCTATTATTTTACAGATTGGGGAGAGCATTCTCCATAAATCCATCTTTACACGAGAAGAAAGAGAAAAGTTAGATGTGAGTTTAAATGTTGTTATGTCCGAGGATATGAAAGCAAACACCTGGACTTGTGAAGTGTGTAAGAAAAGACGGTTAGACAGGGCAAGGAACTGTGGATTTAGAAATGAATTAGATAAGAATGAAGATTTTAGAGTAATAGTTAATGGTGTAAGTTATACTTCCTGTCCGATATACTTTGTAGATAAGAATTTAGTTTCTAGTGCTTTTTTATCTTATAATCTTTATCAAGAACATTTATACCCTGATGAGGGTGGTTTTTATGACCAGACTAACTTTTTTGTAGAGGCTTCTCTAAAAGTTAGTATGCTAGTCAGTGAAAAAGAGAAAAAGGATTTAGAGAAACTTAAAAACCAAAAATAAGGACTAATTATGGCTAAAAAAGAGACTTTTAGTGTCAATATAAATTTTTTACAGGATAGTATCAATCAATTTAAAGAAAAATTAAAATCAACAGAAGCGGAACTTAAACAGGTTAATTCTGCTGCCTCAGCTGTGGAATATGGTCAAAAGTTTAAAAATCAAATTACAGCTACTATTGAAAAATTAAAAGAGCAAAAAGCAGCAGTTGATGACATAAGTAAGGCTGTTAAAATTGTTGGAAGCGAACAAGATTACAAAAAAGTGGAAAGAGATTTACTAAAACTACACTCTACTTTGGGTAAGTCAAGTAAAGATTTAGAGAGATATAGACAGGCTTTATTACAAGTTCCTAATGGGGCAAGTTCTATGGCAAAGCAAATAATTGCGGAGTTTAAGGTTCTAGGTGTAGAAGCGAGTAAGATAAAGGAATATAAAGGATATTTATCTAAATTAGTAAAAGAGGATGACATCGGAAGACTTGTGGCTTTTAATTCTGATTTAAGCAAAACTCTATCTCTACTTAGACAATTAGATAAAGCCGAAAAGAGACTTAGTTTAGTTTCTCCTAAATTAGAAGTGGATAAGAGTATAATAGAGGGAAATAAAGCAAATATAGGTAAAACTCGTTCGTTTATTACACAGGATGTAGAAACTCCTAATTTGGTTCATAATAAGACTATTACAGATAGAAATTTAATGAATATAAGTGATGAACTAGCAACTCTTAAAAAGAGACAGGCTTATCTTACTAAAATAGAAAAACTAGAACAAGATATTACACAGATAGTGGATGGTAGAAGAGCAAGAGGACATTCTAATGCTATACAGAAAGTGAAAAATGATTTACTCTCAAAAGAGAGAGTAGACGTACTTAAAATAGATAAAACTTTAAGTGAACAAGAAAACACAATAAAAAATATAATTACTTTTGAGAGAGAAAAAGCAAAGATTTTAAAAGATATTACTAAACTAGAAAAGTTAGAGAATGAATTGGTTTCAGATACATTAAAAACCAAATTCAAAGCGGATATTGAAAAAGCAAAAAGTCAAATTAAAAGCAGTAAAGCTATTCAGGATTTAGAAAAAGAAAAAATAGCACTTGCCGAGATTTCTGCTAAATACAAAATTACTAATAAGTATAGTGAGTTGTCACATAAGTATTTGAATAAGATAGCTACATTGGAAGCAGAGATAAATAAAATAAAAGATGACAGTTTAAAGAACGAGAAATTAAGTGAACTAAGTTCTTTAAAGGTTGCCGCTGCTAAACTAAAAGACAAACAGGCGTCTATCCAGATAAACGAAACATACCAAAATATAAATAAAAGTGTAAAAGATAGATTAAAGCTAGAAAGGGAAGTGGAAACTGAACTAGCCAAAATGGAAAAAAGACAAACTACCTATTTGGAAAAAGCGGAGATGTTAAGTAAAATAGGAAGAGCTAAAATAGATAATTTTGCTTCTGTTTATGGAACTAAAAACACAGAGGATGTAAATAAGAGATTTAATACAAAAGTAGCAGACTTTTATGACGCTAAAACAATAAAGGAACAAGAAGAAGCACTAAAAGAGTTGATGTTATACTCTAAACAGTTACAGCAAGAGTTTAGTAAAATAAAATTAAGTACGGATATAGATAAAGAGTTCTCAAAACTTGAAAAGGAAATTGAGAACACAAATATGTTACTTGATACAATGGCAGCTAAATTAAATAAACCAGAATTACAACAAATGAAATTAACAGTGCCAAATAAAGAAAATATATCAACTTCATCTATAAAAGATACTAGACAGGGATTAAAAGAAGTTGAGAAAAAAGTAGAGCTATATAGACAAGTGGAAGCGGAGATTGCTAAAATAGATAACGAAACAGCAAAATACGCAGCTCATCTAGGGTTAAGTACGGATAAGATAGAGGAGCAAAAACAAGCACTAAAACAAGTTCAAAGTGAAATTTTACAAGCTGGTAATAACTACCAAAAAATAGTAGCAAGTGTTAGACAAGCTAAAACCGAAGCACAGCAATTTATGAATAAACTAAAACCATCAAAAGATTTAGCAGCGGATTATGATAGATTTTTGAATGGTATTAACCAAAAAATGGCTACTTTACAAGCAAGAATACAATCAAGAATGGCAACAGGAGACACAACTGCTATTAAAGAAGCCGAAAAGTTATTACAAGAATATCAAAAACTTAAAGTAGAGGCAGAAAATGCTAAAAAAAGTTTATATAGTGCTATCAATACATC
>Ga0256836_1000482_pt1 | contig 20749 bp, 12 predicted proteins | sample 4561380metaG_FD_185974 | JGI IMG/M metagenome (GOLD analysis project Ga0256836, IMG submission 185974) | Hydrothermal vent microbial communities from Guaymas Basin, Mexico - 4561-380 | ecosystem: Environmental > Aquatic > Marine > Hydrothermal vents | place: Mexico: Guaymas Basin | collected...
GTTTCTTGTTCTTCTTTTTCTTCTTCAAATTCAAAATCTTCGTCTGTTTCTTGTTCTTCTTTTTCTTCTTCAAATTCAAAGTCTTCGTCTGTTTCTTGTTCTTCTTTTTCTTCTTCAAATTCAAAGTCTTCGTCTGTTTCTTGTTCTTCTTTTTCTTCTTCAAATTCAAAATCTTCGTCTGTTTCTTGTTCTTCTTTTTCTTCTTCAAATTCAAAGTATTCGTCTGTTTCTTGTTCTTCTTTTTCTTCTTCAAATTCAAAGTATTCGTCTGTTTCTTGTTCTTCTTTTTCTTCTTCAAATTCAAAATCTTCGTCTGTTTCTTGTTCTTCTGTTTCTTCTTCAAATTCAAAATCTTCGTCTGTTTCTTGTTCTTCTGTTTCTTCTTCAAATTCAAAATCTTCGTCTGTTTCTTGTTCTTCTGTTTCTTCTTCAAATTCAAAGTATTCGTCTGTTTCTTGTTCTTCTGTTTCTTCTTCAAATAAGCTCGTTTCTTCTTTTGTATTATTTTCTTCTATATCTGTTCCAAATATATTATCCTCTTCAAGTGCAAAAATAGGTTTTTCTTTAGTTTCTTCAAAAACTTCTGGAAATAATGGTGAATAAATATGTTTTTTTTGTAATCCTGTTGTAATCAATTTATCAGATAATAAATATATTTCTTCAATTAAAAGTTTTAATTCGTTTAAATCTGGTTTTTCTTCAAATTTTGATTTAGTTTCAATTTCTTGTAATATTTCGCCTATTAAATTTAATCTAAGATTTTTAGCTGCACCTTTTAATCTATGTGATAATCTATATAATTCATCAAGGTTTGCTGTTTCTAAATATTCTTTGAAATTTTCTTTTTCATTTTCTAATGTTTCAGTAAGATAATCAATTATTAGTTCTATTAATACATCTTTTTCACTTATTCCCATTTCTTTTTCTATTTGTTTTAATACTTCTTTAAGATAATTTTCCATAGCTTTTTCATCATAATTTAAAAATTCTTTTGTTTCATTATGTTTTAATTTACTTATATCAATCATTTATTATCCTTTTAATAATTGTTTTCTAAATCTAATTTTATACTTTCTGCAGTTGGTTGGTAATCAATATAAATTTCTTCATCTTTTTCATAAATAGTTTTATAACCTTCTGGGATTATATAATAATATTTTCCATGTTCAAAACTGATAACATCTGCCCTTGTCCATATTTTTAAAATTTTAGGTGCTTTTCTATATATAGGATCTGGACGATAGTAAATAACATTTTTATCTTCAACAATTGATTGATTTTTAAATTGTTCAAAAATATGATTAATTTTTTGCTTTAATTCTAAATTAATACTATTTTTATAATGTTGTGTAGTAATAGCTTCATTATTATCATTTCCAAACCAACTTGCATTTAAAAAAGAAAATAATAAAATACTAGAAACAACTATTTTTTTTAACATAAATAATCCTTTTATTTTTTAATAATTTTAAAAAAAGAGTAATTTATAAAAAAATATTATTTTATAAAACAAAATTATTAAATATTTATTTTTGTTGTTCCAAACCATCATTTAATGTTTCTAACTCAATATCATAATTCCATAACTTTTTGTATTCAATTTCTTCTTCTGAAATATTCAAGTCAATAATATCAATATTATATCCTTGATTTTTTAAATATTTTTGAAGTTTCAAAATAGGAAATTTATAATTATTTAATCCTTTTTCAATAAAATTAATATCTTCTGCTAATTGTTTATAAAAATTTATATCTAAAAATGGTAATTCTTCTTTTAAAACAGATATAATTTCTTGTGCTAAGGGTAACAAAGTTAATTCGCCATTATAACTTTTTTCAATTAATTCTTTTTCATATAAAACTTCCATAATATAACCTAATGTAGAAGGTCTAACTAATTTCAAAATATTTAGAATTTTCATTAAATAATATTCATCTAAACCTTCACCCAAAAATAGATATTTATCTAATTCTATTTGATTATCAAAAACATCATTTGGTAAATATATATTATTTAATATATTTTTTTCATCTAATCCTAATGAAAAATTATAATGTTTTTTATTTTTTAATGTTATTTCATAGTCTATTCTATGAATAATATAAGGCTTTATTAAATAAGCTATACTTCTTCGCATAATTAAATAAAATAATTTACTTATATCACCATGTAAATCTATTTCTAATTTTAGAGGACTTAAAGCATTTTGATAATTATTATCATAATAATAATAATCAACTTTAAATATTTTTTTTGCTTTTAAATATAATAAATTAAAAGAATCTTGTTCCATAGCTAGTCCATCTGTTCTTGGATAAGTTATAAAATTATTCAAATATAATTTTTGTAATAATTTACTAACTTTTGTAATATTACTTCTTTCTTCATTAATAAGAAAATCTTCAATTACACTCCCAGTTGTAAATGGCTTATTAATTTTTAATATTCTTTGATTTTTTTCTATTTTAATTTTAATATTATCAATATTATCTTTTAATAAAAATTTATAATTTTTTATAGAATATCTTTTAAAATTTTTAAAAGTATCCAATAATAAAAGTATATTATGTTGTATTCTTCCTAATTTAAATCCTTTTACCCCTAATTTTTTTTCAATAATTTTACTAAAAGTATTAGATAACATATAGTCCATAATTTGTCTTGAAAAAACTGATAAAACAATATTTTCATCAATTTTCTGTCTTGCATTTTTAAGTTCCAAAACATCATTTAATTTTCTTGTTGACATTCCATACATAGGATTTCTTATCCATTCTTTTTTATGTTTATTAGCTATTTGTGAAATAACATAAGCTATTTTTTCTCCTTCTTGATCAGGATCAGTTGCTATTACAATTTTTTTTGCTTTTTTAATAGCATTTTCTATATAAGAAAAATTAGATTTTTTAGGAATTATTTTAATATTATTAATATTATTTGTAATTGTAAAATCTAATTCACTTATATGTCCAAAAGTATAAATAGCATTTTTACCATAACTTTTAATTTTATTTGCTTTTGTAGGACTTTCGACTATATATAACAAATATTATCCTTTTGGTTTTATTTGCATATTTATTTGTATTCCATTATATTCTTCATTTTGTTGTATATTTTCATTGGATTGCCAAAATTTTGGATTTTGTTTTATTATATTTGTATTGCTTAAAAATTCAATAACTTTATTAAAATCTTCTGCTTTATAAGGTAATAACATTGTAATAAGTTTTATATTATTTTTATTTTTTAAAATTCTTATTGCTTCTACCAAATGATCAATATCTTTTTCATTCAAATGTTTTATATTTTCTTTAATATAATTTTTTATATTTAAATTTATTGAATTATTAATTATTTCTATATAATTTAAAATATTTTTTATATTATTTAAAGTTTCTAAATTTTTATTTTCAAACCTTTCTAATGTTGAAACAGTTTCTTTATCTAAATTATTAGCTAATTCATTTAACGCATTTACTTTTAAAAAATCAGTAATGTATGCAAACATTTCAGAATTAAATAATTTAACTTTTACTAAAAAATTTAAAAAATCTTTTACAAATTCTTCATTGGATAAACTTTTAATATTTTCTAAAAGATAACCATCTAACTGTTCTTTTTGTTTTTCAGCATTTATATTAAAATCTTCGATTTCTTTTTTAACTTCTAATAATGTTTTTATATATTCCATATTATACCTTTATTTTTTACTATATTATAATAAAAAACATTAAACTAAATTAAATATTTGTAATTAATTATTAAAAAGAAAGAAAAAACTATTTAAAAGTTTTTGTTAATTCATTAATTTTATTAATAATTTCTGTATAATTATCAGAACTTAATGAGAAATCTCTTGAAACACTTTCATCAAAAAAACCATATTTATCATGACTAAACATAGTGCTATTAAAAATAAGTTTTTTTTCATTATAAAGATTTTTAAATTCTTTTTCAATTTCTTCACGAAGTTTTATTTCATGTTCTTTATATTTTGCAAAAGTTGTTCTAATTAATTTATCAATAATTCCATTTTTTTCTTTTAAGTTTTCTTCAATAATTTCGTTATATTCTTCTGTTGATATCCCTAATGGTAAATAAATATTAACATCAAAAGGAACTTGTTTAAACCAGTTAATAATACTTTTTACTTTTTTTGCATATTCTCTAACATTATCAATATTCTTAAGATCAAAATTGTCTTCTTTTGCAATATTATTAATATCATTAATAATATTTTTTGTTTTATCGCTTAATCTTCCATAAATTTCTTTTGACACAGAAATATATATCTTAGGTAAATTATTAATAAGTTCTTCAGTTGCCGCTTTATATGTTCGCATAAATTGTTCAATTAATGAATTAATCTGTTCTTCATTTGCTAATGGTGATAATTTGATTAGAAATTTACCATTTTTATTTTGAATTATATATAAAGGAACTTTATTATTACCAACAGCAAACATATAAATACCACTTTCTGGTATTTTAGGATTAATACTTTTAGAAGTAATTACAAGTTGTTCTTTATCTTCATACAAAGTAATTCCCGCAAATCTAATTACACTTCCTTCTTTTATAAGAAATTTATTAAAAGCTTTTTCTTTTGCTATACTTTCAATTTTATCATTAACTTTTTGTAACATTTCCATCGGATTATTGACTATATCTGGATTTTCATTAATTATTTCTTCTGATATTTGTTTTTGCAATTCTTTATCTTCCATAAGGACTTTCTTTATTTTATTAATACTTTGTTCTTTTGTATTTTTTTCCGCTTTTGTTTTAAAAAAATCTTTGATTATATTTTCATCTAAATTATTTCCTTCATTGTCAACAAAATCAACTTTAGCAATCTGTCCATTATCTAACAATATTTTAAATTTATTATTTTCTATACTTTCAATTCTTCCAATAAGTTCAGGATAAAATGTTTTATTTTCTAATTTCATATTCATACCTTTTTTATTAAAATTTTATCAAAAAAAAGAAAAAAAAGAAAAAAAATTATTTTAATATTTTTTTAATTTACCAAATGTATAAAATACTGCGTAAACATTTACACAAGCTTTAGGCGGTATCTTTTTGAACGGATGATAAGCAGCTAATAATGTTTTACCAATTACAACTTTAATATCATCAATATTAATTTGTTTATAATAAGTATTAGAAAGATTACACCATTTCATTTTAACACCAATAATATTCAAATCTTTTTTATTTTTATCTGTAATATAAACCATATAATTGTCTAAATACATTTTTTCAGGAATTATTTCGTTGTTAAAATATGCTGTCATAAAATCTTTATTTCCATTAAATACTTTTTTAAATAATAAAGCTTGATATTGTTCTTGTGTCATATCTTTAGCATTAAAAAAATTATTTTTAATATTTAATTTAAGTGGAATTTCTTTATAATATTCACCTGCGTCACCATTAATCATATGAACTATCATTGAAACAGATTTTAAATTTGTTTTTTGTGTTAAATTTTTGTGTGTAATAACTTTAAAGATATTTTGTTTTTTCTTAGCAGAAGTTTCTGGATTTTTCATAAATCCGAAGTTTACATAAACTAAAAAATCTGCTTTTCTAGGTGAAACATATTTTAATACTAAAGGTATTCTTTTACCTAAAACAGTAACATAAGCTATACCATCTTGATGAATATCATATTTTCTTGTAATAACTAGACTTTGTGTACCTTTTATTAAGTCTTGTTGAACGATAGTTATACCTGCTTGTCCATCCAAATATTCTAATTTTTCAATAAATCCAGGAAAAACAACTTTTGTTGGTATTTGAAACGCAATATTTAAAAATATTGGACTTTTTCCCTCCCAATTTATTCTTTTAATATATTGTTCTTTATTTTTTAAAGGTAAATTTATTTTATCTTTTACATTTGCTTTAAATCCTCCAATTGCAAATAAAAAAGAAAAAGATACTGTAAGTAATACTAATATTTTCTTAATCATTTTGATATCCTTTTGTTAAGATATATTGTGTAATTTGCATTCCAAAAATATTTTCAATACCTGTATTAGTATTTTTAGTAATTTCTAATTCTAATGTAATAGGATATTTTTTAGTACCTAATTTAGTTAATAATTTTTGTTTTCCATAAATTATAACTTTATATTTTTTATTAGGAACTATGGTTTTAATTTTAATAGGCTTACTAGTATCTATTTCAGCAAAATAAATTGTTCTAACTAAAAATCTTTTAGAAGCATTATTACCTAATACCATTTTTCTATAATTTTCAAAAATTTCAGGTGTTGCATAAATTCGCATAAAATTAATCTGTGGTGTTGGATCTGTTGCATCATAATTTAAAGTTGAAAAAAATGTAACTAATGCAAATTGTTTAGCAATTTCTTGAAATGAAGTTACAGTTTTTCCTTGAAGCATTCCAGTATTTGTAACAATAACAACTCCTTGATGATTAATTCTATCTACAAGTATATCTGTTTTTTGTTTTTCAAATATAATAAGACTTATAATACTTAATATTATAATACCTAAAGATATTAATCCTATAACAAATAATTTTTTCGCAGATGTTAAAATATCTAATCCTTCTGTTATATTATTTCTTTTTTTATCCATTCTTAATTTCCTTTCTTTTTATTTTCTATTTTCCATTGATTTTAAAATTGAACTTAATTGTTCAGGTGTTAAATTATTAGGATTTGACATTATAGTTTTTAATCTGTCTGCTGTCGATAATGTTTTATTTTGTTGTTTTATTTTTTCTTTTTTTTGTTGTTTTTGTAAATACACAGTATTTAAATCAACTTCTGCACTCAAAATACTAGGTTGTTTTTTTTTCTTTTCGCTAATTTTATTATCAATAATATTATGAAGTTTAATTCTAGCATATGTTCCATAAGCATCTATTGGCATTTTTTTCATAAAATAATTTTCTGTTTTTTGAAGTATTTTATATTGATTTGAATTTTTAGGATATAATTTTTTTAATTTTTCTAATTTTTCTATTGTATATCTTATTTTATATTTATAAAATAAATAATCCAAATCTTGAAAATTTCCTGCAAATGCAATAGTTCCAAATCCAATGCTTAATATTATTAATAAAACTTTTTTTAACATTATTTTGCCTTTTTTATAATATTATAATTAAATATTATTATTTTTTAAATTTTTTTAATCATCGCCAAATAAACTATCTGTATCAAATTCTTCTTCCTCTTCAAATTCTTCTTCTTCGACTTCTTCTTCAAAAGTTTCTTCTTCAAACTCATTAATTAAATCATCAATAGTTGTCATTTCTTCATCTGTAATTTTTACATAAGTTAATTTTTCATTTTCCAGTGTAATTTCTTGTTCTGTTAATGCCAGAAAATCAACAAAACTGTCAAATCCCCAAGTCTGTGTAAATATATTTAAAATATCCAAAGGTGTTGGAATAACATATCCTATTGTTTCTTCAAGCTCTTTATTATAAACTTCACCTATTATTTCAAAAAGTTTATTAATATTAATAATATTGATTCTTTGTTCATCTTCATCTTTTGTAGTTAAGAATTCTGAATCTTTTTCAAGTATTTGATCAAGTATTTTTTCTGTTGATATAGAATTTTTTAAATTTCCTTCATCTTTTACTTTCTTTTTTCTTTCTCTTTCCCATATTTCTTTAAATTCCCTATCTGGTATAATTGCTTTGACAAAATCAGGAGCAAACCAAGTTGCCCATATAATACCGTCAGTTCTTGTTGTATAATCTGTTTTAATTAAATTTCCAGAAGGATAAGAAGTTGAAGCATTAAAAATAGCATTAGGATGTGACATTCTTGAAAATTCTTTTAAAAGTCTTTCATCATCCATAGTTTCAGGGTTTTTGATTCCAAATCTTTTTATAATAGCTTCCGCAACTTTTCTATATTCACCTGTTTTTCTCTTTTCTAATAATTCTTTTTTTTCTTGTTTTTTATTTAAATCCATTGCCATTTTTATCCTTTAATTCTACTGTTTATAAAATTTTCAAAACTTATTTCTTTTAATACTTGTTTAATAGGTTTTCCAGTAACATCTTCAACCATGTTTTTAAATGCTAATTTAACATCATTTGCCGAACCTAATAAATATTCTTGAAATTTAAAATTATTCAATATCCCATTAGGGAAAAATGTCAAAAACACTGCTACTGCTTTCATAGTCATTTGTTGTGTTGCAAGTTGTGGTTTATCTGCACCCATTAAATTATACATATAATTATAAATAGCATTTTCATCTGGATGTGTTGTAAATAAAGCGTATTCAAATGAAGTTGGAAAATACTTAAATTTAGTATTATAAGCCCTTTGTGTATTATCGCCAGGTAATTTTTCTGCATAATTAGGTAATGCAACAAAATATTCTGAATATTTACCAGGAACTCCAGATAAACTTGTAATTTGTGCTAACTGATCCTCTTCTAATCTAAATAATTCTTTAATAGCATTTGCTTCAGAAGCTTTTGTTTTAGTAAAGAATGTATGAAATATATTTGAAATAACTGCATTCTTAATAGGTGAATCCGCAATATCTTGAATTGATTGTGAAATAACTCCGATTTTACCACCTAATTTTCTTGCAACCCTAAAGAATGCTTCAACTTGTGCCATAGCAGTATTAGTAACATCCGCAGCACTTGAACTTGTTTTAATTGCATCCCAAAACTCATCGTTAATGTTTAAAAATCTTCTTCCACTTCCTTTTGACATTTCAAAGAAAATATTTTGTAATAATGATTTAAATACGAAGTCTTTAATATTTCCCATACCATCCAGTCCTGAATAGTCAATATGAATATACGGATAAGTCATATCCAAACCTTCGTTTCCATCAAATAATGTTCCATAAGGACCATTTGCAGTAAATCTTTCAAATGATTTAATTTCTTTTGTTAATTTTTTCATTTCTGGAATAGTTTTCATAACTTTTAATAAAGTTGTTGGTGTAACTGCAAAATTTTTAACATATTTAGGATTAGGTCTTCCATTTATTTCAAAAGCTTTTTGCAAAACAGAAAAATAAATTTGTTCTGAATGACTTGTAAAGTTTCCTGTCATTTCTTTCATAGCACCTATCATTTGAATATAGCTATTAGCTTTTAATTCTTCAGCATCTTTTGTATTATCAAATGCTTGTTTTGGCATAACAAATGGATTTAATTTAATTCTTCCTGAAATATCTGGTCTATATCTTTTTCCACCAAAAAATGTTGCCGTTCGTCCAAATGAATCCCCTTTTTCAGTTACAATAATAGTATCTCCTAATCCTTTATAAGATAATGCTATTTTATTACCTAATACTGATTTACCACCACCAGTTCCACCTTGAACTGAAAAATGCCCAGCAGATTCTTTATTTAAATCAATCCCTATTATTCCCCTTGTTCCTAAGAAACTTAAAACAAAACTATTTGCTCCCATATCTTCTTTTGGAAAAGGAGCTATTTGTGCTATATTAGTTGTATTTAATAAAAGATTTCTTTTTGAAGATATAAAACTACCATTACTTAGTCCTGTTGGCATTGCACCCTTAAAAATATGGAAATCCGGTGCGTCTGCTTCTTTTATCCATTGAAGTTTGGTAATACTTTCATATTGTCCCATAGCTGTTTTTTCTCTTTCATCATATTCTTCTTCATTTTTTAAAGTTAAATATATAGTTGCGTCAACCCTTGAAAATTCTGCTTCTTCAAGTTCTCTTTGCAAAGTTCGCAACATTTCTATTTTATCTTGAATAGCTTCAATAGGCATAAACCACTTCATAATAGGCATTGATATTTTTAAACCTTCAATGACTATTTGTCTACGCATTTTTAACTGAACTTGATCTTTATCTAATTTTTTAAAATTAACAGTAATAGTATAATCACCATACATTGAATGTAAACTTTCTCCATGCATTAAACTAAATTTTTCAGGTAAATCAGTGACTGTAAATACCCTTAAATATTTTTCTTTATTTAAAATATTTCCAAATCTATTACTAACTTCTGCTTTATATAGTTTAAATATTTCTTTTGTAAAATATTTAAAGTTTTTGAAATATGAATCATCTATTTTTTCATAAATAAGTTTAATATTCTGTTTCATTCCATAAAATAATTCTTCTAAATTAGCATCTTTTATTATCAAAGGATCAACTTTAAACAAATCTAAATAAATAAGTTTAATATCTTGTTCTATTTTTTGTGTTTCATTATTATTGGCATTTAAAATTGCTAAATCTTTTTCTCTTTGTTCTGATATTCTTTCCAATATTTCTTCATCTTTTTTTGTTAATTCATAAAAAGTATTTTCTTTAATATATACTTTTTCTTCTGTTTTTATATAATCCCTTTCATAAGTAATTTTTCCCGGAAATAACATTTTTAAAATGTTTTCTTCTGTTAATGCAGAATTAGGAATATAATCTATTTTGCTAAACCCAAAATAATCCCTGACTAAATTCACTATTTCAACTAATGTTAAAGGTTTTGCTTTAATTTCTCTAAATCTTGAATTATGTGTTGAAATTTTATTTTCAATAATTCCATTCATTACTTCTATTTCACGATCATTTTTCAAATTTAAAAATATATTTTTTAATACATCAAACCAATTTAATCCATATTTATTAAAATTAAAGCGACTTTTTACAATAATATAATGGTCAAATTTATGTAATTCTTGTTCTTCAATAATTTTGAAAAATTCTTCTTGATTAGCATAAAGTAATTTTTCTAAAAATATTGGTGGTTTTTGTTCCAAGCCTTTTTTAGTTCTTTTTCCATAAAATTTATCATGTCTTATTAAAATATTTTTTTTCATTCTTGTTTTTTCTTTTTCCCAGTTATAATTCTTTTTGCTGTAAAATTGATATAAACTTCCTTCACCTTTTATATAATAATCCAATTGATTTAACATATTTCTAAATTTAGCATAAATCATTGTTTTTTCTGCATTTGTCATTGAATAAAAAGGAAACCCAGGAAGTTTATAAGCATATACAAAACTTCCATCTTTATATAAAAATATACCATTAGAATTTGGATCACCTTTATATGAACCTGCTGTTAATATTCCTGTTACATCAATCATTTATTTTCCTTTACTTTTATTATTTATGCTTTTTAATATAAAATCCATTTTTTGTTTATATAATTGTTCTACTGGCTTTTTAACTTCAAGTGTCCACATATTATTAATTTGTTTTTTATTTTTTTTATATGTTTTATAATAAGTAAATAAATTTTTATTTAATTTATCTATTTTTTTATGTTCTGTTTCTGAATCCCATTCTAAATTAAAATTTTTATATAATTCAGATTTTTTATAAAGTTCTTTTGATTTTAAAAAATTTAACGGTTTAGAAGCTATTTTCCCCGCTAAAAGCATTTGATCTTTTTCTCGCATATCAATTTTTTCAGGTAAAGATGAATTAAAAAATAAATACATTTTTTGAAAAATATATCCTTCTTGTTTTCCCATTTTAAATATTTTCAAAAATAATAATGTTAATCCTGGAAGCCAAGCAAAAATTATTTGCATTATAGTACTCATATATTCAGAAGGTATTTTTATTCCTAACATATTAGGAACCATACCTAATCCAAAAATCATAAATAATATACTAAATATTAAATAACCTAATAAAAATGCAAGTTCATCATCATCTAATCCAGGAATAGCTTTTCCAGGTTTTGCAATACTTCGAAAAGTTCTTACTTCAATTTCAGGTATTTCCATTTTACCCCTTTTTTTTTTTATTTTAAAAATAATAATTTTTATTTAAAATTAGAAAATAATTATTTAAAAATAATAAAAGGAAAATTTTTGAAAATAAATATAATAATTATAGTTTTAATTAATATTTTATTATCATTATTTATTACTTTAAGTTATTATTTATGTACTTTATTTAAGAAAAAACAAAAACAAATTTCAAATGAAATTAAAGATTTAAAAAAAGAAATAAAAAAAGAGAAAATAGAATTTAAAAATTATAGAAAAATTCAATATGAAAATAAATTAGATGATTTCAATGTGGTAGAAGAAGTAAATTTAGATGATTTAGAAAATTTAATTTAATTTAGCATGTTCATTGATTAAATTTCCTTGTAAATCAGAATGTTTAATATTTTTTACAAGTTCTAATCCTTGTAATAATTCATTATAAATTTTTTGTAATTCTTGCTCATCTTTTAAAATTTCTGCGTCTGTTTTATTCCAATTATTGAGTTTATAAAAGAAATTTTTAAAAAATAATATATTTGTATATCCATAAGGATATATTTGTATATTATATGCTGTATCATTTTCACTAATTTTATTAAATATTGGACTTTCATTTTTAATATTTAAAATATTATCTGTTCCTGTAACCATAGTTAAAGATGGTTTTAATTCTTTTAATAATTTTACAATATTTATTTTATTACCTTTTCTTGTTGTTGTATGTAATAAAACAACATCATCCACAGTTATTCCTTTTTCTTTTAAAATATTATCAACTAAAATTTTAGTATATTCTTTTGCTTTATTTTTATAAATTATTTCTTCTATTGATAAATTTTCTTTTTCTAATGGAATATCTTTTAAAGTATAAGTTTTATCTTTTCCATCTTTAGAATAGAATATCTGGGTTTTATTATTAAATTTATATTCTTGTCCATTAATAATATATTTTGTATAGAGTATTTTTTCACCTTTTTGATTAGTAAATGCTTTATTTTCAATTTCAACTACGAGTTTTTTACCGTCTTTTTCAAATTCATATTTTCCATCTTTAAAAGGTCCGTTTAATATTTTATTTCTTGTATCTATCCAATACTTTTTACCTTCTATATTAACGCTTCTTTTTTCTGTTTTATATTCTTTATTATTTACAACTATACTGTTTATTTCATTATTATTTAAAGGTTTATCTAATAAAATTATAATTTTAGGTGTTTTACCAATAAATACCTCATAATTTCCATTTAATTTTTTTACATTATCCGCACTCATATATTCATTAGCTAATATTTTTCTTACTTCATTATTATCTGCAAAATCTTTTAAATTAACATCTATGTCAAGAAAATAATATTCTTTAAATATTGTATTTCTTAAAACTGCTAATTCGTTTTTATCATAATTAATTTTACCTTTTAATACTTTTTCAAAATATTCTTCATTTTTTAATTTTTCATCTATCTTACTTTTTGCTATTTCTTTTTTCATATTTTCAATGATTTCTTGTGGAATATTTGTAAATTTTTGATGAAAATAATTATTTAATTTACTTTTATGTTTTAAAAATAATTCTCTATATTTTTTTAAATCTTCTTCTGGTATTTCAATAATTTTAGCTTCTAATTTTTCAATATTAATAATATTATCTTGAATTTCTTGTTCATATCCACTTTGTGAAATTATTTCATTAAGTTTTTTTTGATACTTTTCAATTTCGTTTTTATAAAGTTCATTTTGCAATATTTTATCTCTTAAATTAATAATCCAATCTATTTCTTTTAATTCTGTTTTATTGACTTTTCCTTCTTCATTTGTACAAAGTTTTTCTAATATAGCTTTATTATATTCTCTTATAGCTCTTAAAAATATATCGCCATATTCATTATAAAATTTTTCATTAAGATTTCCATCTATACCTTTATATAATCCAGCAATACCTAATTTTATAAAAGAAGCTTTATCAAATTTAGGTACTCTTCTAATTAAATTAATTACACTGTTATAAGTTTTCCTAGTTTTATTTTGTTCTGTTTCTAATAATAAAATAGATTCATCTTTTACTGATTTAAGAATAGACGGTGGCATATATATAATATGGTTATTTAAATCCACTTCATAATCACCATTAATATTATTAATATTTTTCATTTCTGTTTTTATTTTAAAAGGTTTTTGTTCTATATCATAGAATGTTTTTGTATTTATTTCTCTTATTAATTTTTGTATAGATTTGATAGAAGAAGTTTTTAACATTTCAATATAAAAAATTTCAGGTGCATATTTTTTAAATAAAGCGGTTTTATATGTTAATACCGCATATGCTGCTGCGTGTGATTTATTAAATGCATAAGAACCAAATCCAACTATATTATCAAATAAATATTTCGCTACTTGTTTATTCATTCCTTTTTGTTTTTTTAAATCAATAATATCTTTATTTTCAATTGTAAATTTTTTAGTATTTATTTCTTTTCCATCTTTTTGAATTTTTGTATCTTCTAATAATTCTTTAAATTCTTTAAATTCAGGGTTATTATTTAATTGTTTTATAATTTCTTCCAATTTTTGTGGTTTAATTTCAAATTTTGTATTATTTTTTTCAAATGTTATTCCTAAAGCAAATAAATTAATAGATTTTCCATTATAATACAATTCAAAATCATAATCTTGATTTCTTCTAATAATAAATTCTTTATTTCCTATTTTAAATTTCATATTAATTAATCTATCTTTTGCTAATCCTTCAACAATATCTTTTCTAAATGACTTAATTTTATCTTTTTGAGATTTTGCGACGACTTTTCTTAATGCGTCAGATTCTCCTTGAGTAAATCCAGTTACCCTTGATAATTTCATTATTTGTTCTTGATATACTATTACCCCATTTGTTGCTTCTGTAATTGTTTTATAATCAGGGTCATCTGCTATTTCTTTTTCCCATTTAATTACTTGCTGTTTAATAATTTCTGATGTTTTTTTAATATCTTTTTCTTTTAAATAAATTTGTAAAAATTCTTTTTCTATTGTTTCCAATTCATTAATTTGTTCTTTTGCTGGTAAATTTTTATTAATTTCTTTAATAAGTTCTTGTTCAGATTTAATATTAGGATTATTTTCTAATACTTCAATAACAGTATTTAATTTATTTTTAATTTTTTGATCAAATTCTTTTGTTTGATAATATTCTTTGACTGTAAAAATATTAATAATATCTTTTAAAGTATATTTTCCTGGTTCTATTTGTTCAATATATTGATAAATAGTCTTAATATCTTCTTCTGTTAAATCATTAAAATCGGAAATAATTTTTCCTTCTTTTTTTAATATATTATAAACCCATTTGTAAGATTCTTTTTTCTGATTTAAAAGAAATATAACAAATTTATCAACATCCCCTGTTCCTAATGGACCTGGACGATATAACGCAACTGCCGCTATCAATGTTTCAAAATCATCAACTATCATTCTTTGTAATAATTCAGTTAATTGTTCATTTTCTATTTGGAAAACAGAAGCAGTTAATCCTTGTCTAATTAATTTATAAACTTCTGGATCATCATTTACATATAATTTATCATCTATTGATAAATATTTATATTTATCTCCATATTCTTTTATTTTTGATTTCATATTTTCTAATGCAGTTTCTGTTGCTAAGCCCAACATATCAAATTTAGCTTCATTTCTATGAAATCTTTTATCTGTTGAAGTACTGTCATCTGTTGTCGGTTCTTCTGCTTGTTGTAATCCTATTTTAACCCCACCAGCATGTCTTCCGAAATTACTTACAAGTCCAGGTAAATATTCTAAAAGTTTATAATCAATAAGCATTTTTACAATACTTCCATATTCTTGATTAAATATAGGATTTTCTTTTAAATTTTCTTCTAAACTTTTTTCATCATTCCAATATTTTCTTGCTTGTGTCAATTTGTCATATCGCATACCTAATAATCTAAAAAAATCATATACTGCTGTTTTTTCTGTAATTTCAGAAGTTGTTAATATTTTATTGGTATATCTAAAATGTCCTTTTTTTCTTGCTAATTCAACTATTCTTTGATTATATATAGGATTGCTAAAAAATTCTTTTAATTCTTTATCATTCATCTTGAAATGTTCTTCTAATATTTCTATTAATGAATCTTTCGTAAAATATTCATCATAAGGTATATCAACATCAACATCAGGAATACTTACTCTTTCAGGATTCATAAATCTTTCAAATAAGAGATCTAAATCAGTTGGGTCAACCTTTGTTACTTCTAAAAAGAAACTGATAATACTTCCTGCAGCACTTCCACGTCCAGGTCCATGTGTAATTCCATGTTGTTCTAATACTTCTAATATATCACTAATTAAAAAGTAATATGTAAAAACCATTCTGTAATTTTCAAATTTTGTCAATGCATCTAATTCATAATTTATTCTATCTTTGATAATTTGCATTTTTGTTTGATATTCATTTTTTAATTTATTTTGTAATTCTTTTCTAATTTCTTTATCCTTACAATTATTCCAAAAATTTAATTCAGTTAAACTTTTTTCTTTTAATTCTTCTAAAGATATTTTATCAATAGGTCCTATAAGATTTATAAACTTTTCAATTTTCATAATTTTTTTCCAATTAGGATTAGAAGAATTTTTTTCTTCTGTTATTTCTTTTAGTATATTTTTTCTAAAATTTTTTAATACTATTTTTTTAAATACTAAATCAAATCTTCTTCTTTTATATTCTTTTCTTAATTTTTCATGTAATAATTTTTTAAATTCTTCTGGAGTTTTTAACTTTTTATCTAATTTTAATATTTGTTCAATAGGTGGAAATAATGAAATATGTTTAGGTTCAGGATCAACTATTTCACTTCCTTGAACTATTTGTTTAGCATTTTCATAAATATCTTTATATTCGTCATAAGGAAAATATTCTAAAAGTTCTTTTTTTGTAGGTATTCCTATATTAGGATATTTTTCAGGATTATGAATTATGTCATAAATTATTGTTGGATCAATTACATCATTTTTTAAATATTTACCACTATATAAATATTGTACAGCTTTTTCAATAAAATTATTTGAAGTAAATCTATTTCCTATCCACAAAGCTCTTTTATTTTGAAATTCAGTATTTTTATAATCAAACATAATATTAGGACTTACTTTTATAAAAATTTTTTTATGTTTTAATTCTTTATCCATTGTTGGATGTATATAAGCTATAATATCATGTTCATTTAATAATTCATATAGTTCTTGTTTTGTAATAGTATAATTATCAAATAATAATTTAGCATTTTCCCACGCTGCTTTATTTTTAAATATTAAGTTAACACCCTTATGTTCACCTTTTATATCTGTTATATTTAATTTTAACGATAAATAATTTTTAATTCCACTTTCTTTAAATAAATTATAATCGTTATAATAATTTGTAAATATTTCATCACTTATAGCTAATTCTTTTATTCCATTTTCTTGTGCAAATTTTAATATATCTGTATTTTTAGTAATAGTTCCAGAAGTAAATTCTGTATTAAGTCCTATATAAGGAATATCAATATCTGGTTCTTTATCTAATTTTTTTTCTGATTTTCTTAATATTTTTTTATTAATATCAATTAATCCATATTTTTCTATGTATTCAATAAATAATGTTTCATATGCCAATGTATTTAGCTTAATATCAAGTAGAGCATCGTGTAAAGTTTCTCTTTCATGTTTTAATTTCATAATATTTTCAATATCTTCAATAACATTAATAATATCAAAATCTTCTTTTATATTGTATTTATTATTAATATCTTTTATTATTTTTTTAATTTTATCATATAAATCTTTTGTGTATATTTGTAAATATTTATCTTTTGAATTAGACTTTTTAGTTTTTAAAACAACTTTTTCAATTAAATTTTTTAATTGTTCTTTTTCTTCTGATTTAGGAATTTGTTTTAAATAATTTTTCCAAGTTTCTTTTTTAAAAAAATTTAATTTATTATTTACAGTTTGTTCAATTAAATTATCTAAAGAAATATTTTTAGATTTTTTAAAAGTCGTTCTATAAAAAAACATAGTATCTATAATATTATAATTTTTCAATTTAATATCTGAATTTGGTAATATAAAATTTTGTATATCAAATAATAAAACATTATGTCCTGATAATATTGTTGAATTTAATTCTTTTTCTAATTTTTTTTGGAAATCTTTGTCTTGATTAAAAGTAATATCTTTTTCAATATTTCTATAATTTAAAATTTCCAATAATTGTAAAAATTTATTTGTTTTAGTTTTAATTATTTTATTAATCTCTTTTAATGGTAAATCAAATTTTTTAAATAATGTAAATTCTTCCAATGTTTTTTTCTGATTTTGTAATATTTTTAATTCTTTTTTTAATTCATTAGATAAAGTATTATCAATTTTATCTAAAACTTTAATCTCTTCTTCTTTCTTTTTGATTAATGAAGTTATTTTTTTAAGTTCTTTTTCTTTAAAAGTTTTAAAAAATTCATTTAATTTTTTTACATTTACTATTTTTTCATTTTCTTTGACAACTAATAATTCTTTTATTTCTTCTTGTATTCTTTGTTTGTTATAAATTTTATGAACCACCAATGCTATACTTGGTTTATCTGTTTTTTTATCCCAAATAGAAGAATCACTTTCTTTATAATTCCAAGTTTGTTCAATTTCTTCCAAAATTTCATATTCACCAACTGTTGGAAATATTAGATTATTTTTATTTTTAGCAGTGTTATGTATATAAGGTATATTTTCTTTGATAACTAAATATTCACTATCATTTAATTTATATTTATAATCATTAATCTTTTCTTTAAATTCAATAATTTTTACATATTTATCATTTAATGTTATTTCAATTTTATTATCCGATAAAGATTTAATATTTAATTCTTTTTTTAATTTAATTTTTAAACCAGCATATTGAATTAATGAATCAGTTTTACCATTTAATCCAGTTGTTTCTGTATCTAAAATTAAAAATTCTTTGCCTTTTAAAACCTGCATAAATGGCGAATTTAATGTTATTATATTTTTTTTGTTTTGCATATGAAACCTTTTTTGATTTATTTTAATAAAAAAAGAAAATTAATATTTTTATTATAAAAAAGAAAAAGAAAAAAAGAATTGAAAATTAATGATATGTTATATTATTTGATTTATTTTGATAAGTATTAGAAACATCTGAATTAACTTTATTATTTATTAAATCTTGTAAAAGTTTTCTTTTAGTTAACCATTCTTTTTCTTGCATATCAAAAAGATTTTTATATTCTTCTCTTTGTTTTTCTGTTGCTTGTTGCATTTGCATTATTAATAAATTTCTGGCTTTAAACCATTCGTTATCTAATTTAGTTTTTAAAGTTTGTGCCCATTTTACACATAATTCTTTTTGTAATTTTAAATAAGTTGTAATATAAGGATTTTCTTCTGGATGCATTCCAAGATGAACTTTTACTTGAAGTTCTGGTATATATAAACCTGAATCTAATTTTAAGAAATAACTAAATCTTCCATTGTAATTACTAGGTTTTGGATAAATAATTGGATTTTCTTGTAAAATTTCTGCCATTTTATCATTATCAAATTGTTCAGGTATTTCTAATATAATTTCTGAACATTCTGTATAAATAGGTGTGTTCCAATTATTTGTTCCTAGCCACCATCTTTTATCATGTCCTAATATTTGTCTAAAATCCCATCTTCCTGTAATTAATGTAATATTCTTAAATTGATTTTTTGAAATTTTTATTAAATTACCTTGCATATTAAATACATAATTAACCCAATTTCTAAAAGAAATTTTAAATTGATTTTTTAAAATTTCTTTTTGTATAGCAGATAATCCACTTACATTTATCTTATCAAATTCCTTTAATAATGTATTTGTATCATTAATAATATTTGTTCTAGTATCGTATATTGCATTAGAATTTGTTGATACTGCACTTTTTATAAATGTTTTAATTTTTTGTTCTGAACCATTTTGTGTTTTTGTTTCCGCAGTAGTATTTATATCAAAATATTCATTTATTAAAGTTTTAAATGTAATTTTATTATTTTCTTTATTTAACATACATTTTTGTTGTTCTTTTTTAACTTCTAAACCAAAAAAATTCATTCGCATTTCTAAGCTTGAATTAAAAATTCTTAAACATTTTTTATAATAATCTTCTGAACATCTTGTAATTCCTTCAGAAGAAAATTCACTGTATATCTTAGGATAACAAATACTAATACCCGCAGCTATTTTATTAGTATCAACTTTTGTTCCAGTTTTTACATAAGCAACAGGTAATATAAATGTTTTACCAATATATATTCCACAAAGCGGACAAGGAGGAATAAAATATACAGAAGGATTTCCTGGAGTAAATCCAGTACATACTGGTAATGTAACACCTGTACCACCAAAAAATCCTGCACCGAAACATGATAGTCCTTGATATGTTTTTATATCACTTTTTATAGTTCCTTCCAATGCTTTATTAACACAATCTTTATATTCTGTTTGAAATTGTTCTTTTGGAACATAATCCATCCATTTTTGTGCACCAACACATATAAATTTTGCGACTGTATTACAAGCTCCTTGAATAGATTTATTTATAGCCACCATTTTCCAATAATCTTTGTTTAATATTTTTTTTATTTGTTCTTTTATATGATCAATATATTTTAACCATGCATCTTCAAACATTTGTTTTTTTATTTCTGGAGAAAATTCACATTTATCATTTACAAGACTCCAAGAAACACTTCCAACCTTTTTTTCAACTGGTTTTATATTCATTGATATTGGAATGTTTAATTTTTTTGTTAATTCATTAAATTTTTCTGCATTATCACGTGCTTGTTCTATAAATGATTTTTGTTTTTGTTTTGCTTTTAATAAATCTTCATTAGTTTGTGTTTCCAATTCATTTGTTTTTACTGTATTTGCCGGTTTAGGAACTGTTACCTTTTGTCCTATATCCGCATTTATAAATCC
>Ga0256836_1000485_pt1 | contig 20643 bp, 20 predicted proteins | sample 4561380metaG_FD_185974 | JGI IMG/M metagenome (GOLD analysis project Ga0256836, IMG submission 185974) | Hydrothermal vent microbial communities from Guaymas Basin, Mexico - 4561-380 | ecosystem: Environmental > Aquatic > Marine > Hydrothermal vents | place: Mexico: Guaymas Basin | collected...
TCGAATTTATAAAAGGTATTTATCAAAAAGATTTTATTCCTTTACATGAACCTGTTTTTACAGGGAATGAAAAAGAATATGTGAACAATTGTATCGATTCTACATTTGTGTCAAGTGTTGGAGAATATGTAAATAAAGCAGAAGAGAAAATCTGTGAAATAACAGGCGCTAAATATGCAGTGGCCGTAGTAAATGGAACAAATGGACTTCATTTGGCTTTAAAAGTAATGGGAGTAAATGAGGGTGATGAAGTAATTACCCAGGCTCTTACATTTGTAGCGACTGCAAATGCCATAAGCTATGCCGGAGCTAAGCCTGTGTTTGTAGATGTCGATTTGGATACTTTGGGTATGAGTCCGGAAAGTCTTCAAAAATGGCTTGAAAAGAATGCAATAAAAAAAGGGAATGAAACATTTAATAAAACTACGGGAAATAGAATAAAAGCAGTTGTGCCTATGCATACTTTTGGACATCCTTGCAGAATTGATAAAATTAAAGAAATATGTGATAAGTGGAATTTAGTACTTGTAGAAGACAGTGCCGAGAGTCTTGGAAGTTTATATAAAAATAGACATACAGGAACTTTTGGAAAAGCGGGAATTTTTAGTTTTAACGGTAATAAAATCGTTACAAGCGGCGGTGGAGGGATAATTGTAACGAATGATGAAAACTTGGCAAAAAGATTAAAGCATTTCTCAACTACCGCAAAGTTAGGATATGGGATATGGGATTTAGGAGATGGTGAGAAAATAAAAATTAATAAATGGGAATATTTTCATGATGAAATAGGCTATAACTATAGAATGCCAAATCTTAACGCGGCACTTCTTTTGGCACAGCTTGAAAATTTAGATAAATTTTTGGAAAATAAAAGAGCACTTGCAAGTAAATATGAAAAATTTTTTAATGAGTTGGGTATTAAATTTATAAAAGAGCCTAAAAATTCAAAAAGTAACTATTGGCTTAATGCAATTGAATTTAAAAATAAAGCTCAAAGAGATGAATTTTTGGAATACACAAATAATAACGGAGTTATGACAAGACCAATATGGACTTTGATGAGTAAACTGCCTATGTATAAAACTTGTCAAAATGACGGACTTGACAACTCTAAGTATTTAGAAGAAAGAATTGTAAATATTCCAAGCGGTGTTAGGATGTAGGATATTGGATGTAGGATTTAGGATATGAGGTAGAGGAGGAAAACAAAGAATGTTTAAGTTAGAAGTTACAAAGAAGGCTCATAAATTAGTATTAAAAATATATAGGCTTGTTGAAATTTTCCCAAAAGAAGAACAATATAGGTTAGTAGATCAAATTGTAAGAGCAAGTTATTCAATCCCTTCTAATATTATAGAAGGTCAAAATAGAAATACAACAAAAGATTATATAAATTTTTTGTATAATGCAAGAGGTAGTGCTTTTGAATCAAAGTATTTTTTATTATTGGCAAAAGATTTGGGATATATTGATAATAAAGTATATGAACAAATCAAAGTTGAAATAACTGAAATAATTAAAATGATTAATGCTTTAATAAACTCTTTAAAAGGTAAAATAAAATGATTTCCCAAATTTCAACCCCAAAATCCCAACTCCTAAATCCTAACCCCTATATTCTAATCCTTGGTGCCGGAGGGCATTGCCGCTCACTTATAGATGTGATTGAACTTGAAGATAAGTTTAAAATTGCAGGGATTATTGATAATGAATTATCAATTGGTGGTAAAGTTTTAAATTATGAAGTTATAGGTAGTGATAATGATTTGAGCAAGTTAAGGGAAAGATATGAATATGCTGTAATTGGAGTTGGACAGATTAAAACTCCAAAAATCAGAATAAAATTATTTAACTTGCTTAAAAAGTTAAATTTTAAATTGCCGGTAATTATTTCGCCAAAAGCATATGTTTCTAAATATGCTGAAATTGACGAAGGAACGGTTATTATGCATGACGCTTTGGTAAATGCAAATGCAAAAATTGGTAAAAATTGTATAATAAATACAAAAGCATTGATTGAACATGATGCAATAATAGAAGATAACTGTCATATATCAACTGATGCTGTTATAAATGGTGGAGTTGTTATAGGGCAGGGGAGTTTTATTGGCTCTAACTCAGTTACAAAAGAAAATATTAAGATTCCTGAAAATAGTTTTATAAAAGCTGGGAGTGTAGTAAAATGAGTGTATTTATAATAGCGGAAGCCGGAGTAAATCACAATGGAAGTTTGGATTTGGCAAAAAAGCTTGTAGATGTAGCAGTGGAAGCAGGGGCTGATGCGGTTAAATTTCAAACTTTCAAAGCAGAAAATTTGGTAAGTAAAGAAGCAAAAAAGGCAGAGTATCAAGTTGAAAATACAGGAAGCAATGAAACTCAATATGAAATGCTTAAAAAACTTGAACTTGGATTTGATGAATTTGTAGAGCTTAAAAAATATTGTGATAAAAAAGGAATTATGTTTTTATCTACCCCTTTTGATTTTGAGAGTATTAAGTTTTTAGATGATTTAGGGCTTGAAATTTTTAAAATTCCAAGCGGTGAAATTACAAATTATCCTTATTTAAGAGAGATTGCCAAATTAAAAAAAAGAGTGATTTTATCAACAGGTATGGCAAATATGTGCGAAATAGAACAGGCTCTTGATGTAATGGAAAAATTTGGAACAAATAGAAAAAACATAACCATACTTCATGCTAATACTGAATATCCTACACCAATGGAAGATGTGAATTTAATGGCAATGCTTACAATAAAAGAGGCTTTTAAGGTTGATGTTGGATACAGTGATCATACTTTAGGAATTGAGATTCCTATTGCGGCAGTTGCTATGGGAGCTGTTGTGATAGAAAAACATTTTACACTTGATAAAAATATGGAAGGACCAGATCATAAAGCGAGTTTAGAACCCGATGAATTAAAAGCTATGATAAAAGCGATAAGAAATATAGAAATTGCACTTGGAAACGGAATAAAAAAACCAAGCAAAAGTGAAAGTAAAAATATCGAAGTGGCGAGAAAAGTTATTGTCGCAAAAAGGGATATAAAAAAAGGCGAAAAATTTAGCGAAGACAATTTAACCGTAAAAAGAGCCGGAAAAGGAATAAGTCCAATGAGATGGGAAGAGACAATATGCAGGTTTGCAGATAAAGATTATAAAAAAGACGAAAAGATTCGGTTATGAAAAAAATATGCGTAATAACCGCTACAAGAGCTGAATATGGGCTTTTATATTGGCTTATGAAAGAGATTAAAAAAGATAAAGAACTTAAACTTCAAGTAATTGTTACAGGCATGCATCTTTCACCTGAATTTGGAATGACAGTTAAAGAAATTGAAAAAGAATTTAAAATAGATAAAAAAATTGAAATTTTGCTTTCATCTGATAGTAAAGTAGGAATTTCGAAAAGCATGGGACTAGCTCAAATTTCATTGGCTGAAGCTTTTGAAGAGTTGAAGCCTGATTTTGTTGTAGTACTGGGAGATAGATTTGAACTTATCCCAATAGTTTCAACCGCTGTAGTTTTTAACATTCCTGTTGTGCATTTGCATGGGGGAGAAAAAACAGAAGGTGCTGTTGATGAATATTTCAGACATGCAATTACAAAAATGAGTTATTTACATTTTACTTCCACTGAAGAGTATAGAAAAAGAGTAATTCAAATGGGAGAGAGTCCTAATAGAGTTTTTAATGTGGGGGCTTTTGGGTTAGAAAATATTTATAGGTTGAGTTTATTATCAAAGGATGAGTTAGAAAAAGAGTTAAAAATTAAATTTGGAGAAAAAAATATATTAGTAACTTATCATCCTGAGACATTAAATGTTGAAAATATTAAAAAAGATTTTAATGAAGTACTTGAAGCTCTAAAAGAGTTTGATGGGACAATTATTTTTACAAAAGCGAATGCAGATACAGGAGGTAGAGTAATTAATGAAATGATAGAGAATTTTGTAAAAATAAAAAAAAGTGCTTATCTTTTTGATTCATTAGGACAGCTTAGGTATTTAAGTTTATTGCAATATGTTGATATTGTACTTGGAAATTCTTCAAGCGGTTTAATTGAAGTGCCATCATTTAAAAAAGCAACTATTAATATCGGAAATAGACAAAAAGGAAGAATTAAAGCTAAAAGTGTTTTGGATGTGAAATCCAGAAAAGAGGACATATTAAAGGTAATTGGAAAAATTTATTCAAAAGAGTTTCAGAATAAATTAAAAAATGTTAAAAATCCGTATCAAAAAGAAATATATCCAAGTAGAAAAGTAGTTGAAATTTTGAAAAAAAATAAACCTAATATTTTAAAAGTTTTTTGTGATTATAATTTTAAAGATAAGGATTATACATGTTAAGAAATATTAAAATATTACCAACTTCCACTATTAAAGAAGCTTTTGAAATAATTGATGAAGGTGCGATTAAGTTGGCAATTGTAACTGATGAAAATAATAAGTTTTTGGGCACAATTACTGACGGAGATATTAGAAGGGCGATATTACAAGGAAAAAATTTAGAAGACACAATAGTAGATATATATAATAAAAATCCTTTTACTGTAAATGAAAAATATAATAAAAGTGAATTAACTAAATTTTGTAAACAAAACAAAATTTATCAGATTCCGGTTTTAAACGATAAGCAAGAGGTTATTGACATCATTTTATTAGATGAATTAATTGAAATTAAAGATTATCCTAATAAAGTAATTTTAATGGTAGGAGGACTTGGAACGAGATTGAGACCTTTAACAGATGAAATTCCAAAACCAATGTTAAAAGTAGGAAACAAACCTATTTTAGAAACTATAATTGAAAATTTTAAAAAAAGTGGATTTAGAAATTTTATTTTTTGTGTAAACTACAAAGCTGAAATAATTAAAAAATATTTTCAAGATGGAACAAAATTTGGAGTAAATATCGAATATATATATGAAAGTAAAAGGATGGGAACTGCTGGGGCTCTCAGTCTTTTAAAAGAGAAGCCGAAAGAATCGTTTTTTGTTATGAATGGTGATTTGTTGACTACACTTGATTTTTCTTATTTTTTAGAATATCATCAAAAAAATGGTGCATTAGCTACTATGGCAGTAAGAAGACATAAATATCAAGTTCCTTTTGGAGTGGTTTATTTAGAAGGTAATAAAATTAAATCTATTGAAGAAAAACCGACATATAATTTTTTTGTAAGTGCTGGTATTTATGTATTAGAACCTGAAGTTATAGATTATATACCAAAAAATAAATTTTTTGATATGCCAGATTTATTTGAAGTTTTAATAAATAAAAATAAAGAAACTGTATCATTTCCGATTAAAGAATATTGGGCTGATATTGGTAGAATGGAAGAATATAAAAAAGCTAATGAAGAGTATGAAAGGATATTTAATGTATAAAAACAAAACTTTTCTTGCAATAATCCCGGCACGTGGAGGCAGTAAAGGTCTGCCAGGAAAAAATATAAAAAATTTATGTGGTAAACCTTTAATTGCATGGACAATTGAAAAAGCGTTAAAATCTAAATATTTAGATGAAGTAATGGTTACGACTGATGATAAAGAAATTGCAGATATTGCAAAAAAATATGGTGCTAATGTCCCATTTTTAAGACCGAGTGAACTTGCAACTGATACTGCTACGACTTTTAGTGTAATTGAACATACTATTAATTTTTATAAAGAAAAATTAAAAAAAGAATTTGATTATGTGGTTTTGCTTGAACCTACCTCTCCGCTGAGGGAAGATAATGATATAGATAATATGATTAGGCAGATGCTAGATAATAACAAAGAAGGAATTGTAAGTATTGGAGAAGTTCACGAACATCCTTCCGTAATGATGAAAATAACAAATACTCAATTAGAAAAATTTTGTAAAGAATTAGAAATTAAATATCGAAGACAGGACAATGAGAAAGCTTATTTCCCATATGGTGTTGCATATATGGGTAAAATCCAAAAAATATTAAAGGAAAAAACTTTTTATTTTAAAAATGTGGATTTTTTTATTGTTAAAAGGTATCAATGTTATGAAATAGATGATATTTATGATTTCTTAGCTATTGAAAATATTATGAAATATGAATGGAGGATGAAATGAAATTTTTAGTAATTGGATTAGGTTCTATGGGTAAAAGAAGAATTAGAAATTTAAAAACATTGGGTCATAATAAAATTGCAGGGTTTGACATAAGAGATGATAGATTGAAAGAAGCTCAAAAAAAATATGATATTGAAATTTACAATGATATTAATTTGGCATTAGAAAAATTTAAGCCCGATGTTTTTATAATATCCACTTCTCCAGATAAACATATGGAATATGCTTATTTAGGATTTGAAAATGGGATTCATTGTTTTATAGAAGCATCTGTTATAGATTCTGAAAAAATTTTAAATCTTTATAATTTAAGTAAAAATTCATCCATATTAATAGCACCTTCTTGTACAATGAAATATTTTCCTATGCCAAAGAAAGTAAAAGAATTAATTCAAAATGGTTTAATAGGGAATGTATTATATTTTAATTATCATACTGGACAATATTTACCTGATTGGCATCCTTGGGAAAATGTAAAAGAATTTTATGTTTCAAATCCTCATACTGGGGGATGTAGAGAAATTGTTCCATTTGAATTAACTTGGATTAATGATATATTCGGATTTGATGTTAATGTTATAAGTGGATTTAGAAGTAAATTATCTAATATGAATATAGATATTGATGATTTGTATCAATTCGTTTTGAAATATAAAAACGGGACAGTAGCTAATATTACAGTAGAAGTTTTGTCAAGACCGAAAGCTAGTAGAGAATTATTAATAATAGGGGAAAGTGGAAAAATAGAATATAATTTTGATAACAATTTATTAAAATATGTTAATGTAAATATGAGAGAGTGGAAATATATAAATTTTAATAAAGGCACAGTGGAAGAGGGATATATAAATCCTGAAGAACCATATATTAATGAAATAAAAGATTTTGTAAAATCTATTGAATTGATTCAAAATGGGAAGAGACCTGTTTTCCCTAACGATTTACAAAAAGATTATAAAATTTTACAAACTTTATATGATATTGAAGGAAAAAGTATAGGAGGATTAAATGACTTATCAAGATAGATTGTTAAAAGTAATACCTGGCGGGGCTCATACTTATAGTAGAGGTTTTGATCAGTTTCCATCAAATGCCCCTCAAATTTTAAAAAGAGGAAAAGGTGCTTATGTATATGATGTCAATGATAATGAGTTGTTAGATTATGGGATGGCTTTAAGAGCAGTTAATATAGGCTATGCAAATGAAAGAATTAATAAAGCGGCAATCAAACAAATAGAATATGGAAATAATTTAACAAGGCCTTCATTAATTGAGCTTGAAGCAGCTGAATTAATAGTAAATTTGATTGACAGTATAGATATGGTGAAATTCACAAAAAATGGTTCAACTGCAACTACAGCAGCAATAAAATTAGCAAGGGCTTATACAGGAAGAGAATTAATTGCAAGATGTTCGGATCATCCTTTTTTTAGTTATGATGATTGGTTTATAGGATCAACTCCTATTACAAAAGGTATTCCAAAAAGTGAAATAGAAAAAACTAAAATGTTTAAATATAATGACATTTCTTCTCTTGAAAAACTGTTTGAAAAATATCCGAATCAAATTGCATGTATTATTCTTGAACCTGCAAATATTGAACATCCAAAAGATAATTTTTTACAAAAAGCGAAAGAAATTTGTCATAAAAACGGTGCAATTTTTATATTGGATGAAATGATTACTGGTTTTAGATGGCATTTAAAAGGAGCACAATATTATTATGGAGTGGAACCTGATTTATGTACTTTTGGTAAAGCTATGGCAAACGGTTTTAGTGTAGCTGCAATTGCGGGTAAAAGAGAAATTATGCAACTTGGTTCTATTGAGTTTGAGGGCCAAGAGAGGCTGTTTTTACTTTCAACTACCCATGGAGCAGAAATGGGACCTCTTGGAGCATTTGTAGAGACGGTGAAATTTTTACAAGAAAATGACGTAGTGTCTCATTTTTGGAACTATGGGAAAAAACTAATTAATTTAATAAACAATATTGCCAAAGAGTATGAAATACAAGCTTATTTTAAAGCTGGTGGAATTGAATGCAGTCCTTATTATATCACCTTAAACAAAGACGGAAATAATGATTTAGCATTTAGAACACTATTTTCTCAAGAAATGATAAAAAACGGGGTTTTGATGCCTTGGATAGCAATTAGTTATTCTCATCAAGAAGAAGAACTTGAAAAAACAGAAACAGCTTTGAGAAACGCACTGAAAATTTATAAAAAAGCATTGGAAGATGGTGTGGAAAAATATCTTGAAGGTCATGTTATTAAACCTGTATTTAGGAGATATAATTGAAAATAGCTTTAATTTCCCTTAATCAAATATGGGAAGATAAAAAGGTTAATTTAGGTAGATGTAAAGAGATTGTAAAAATATGTAAAAAATATGATACGAAATTAGTAATTTTTCCGGAAATGACGCTTACTGGATTTACAAATAATATAAAACTGGCAGAAGAAACGGAAAATTCTCAAAGTATAAAAGAATTTAAAAAATTGGCTCGAAAATATGGTTTGGCAATACTTTTTGGAACGATATTAAAGGAACACGACAAAGCAAAAAATTGTGCCGTTTTAATTAATAAAGATGGTAAAGTTGTAGATATATATACAAAAATTTATCCTTTTTCTTTTGCAAATGAAGATAAATATTTTAAAGCAGGAGATAAAATAGTAAAAGTAGAATTTGAAAACATTAAAATAGGTTTGTCTATTTGTTATGATTTAAGGTTTTGTAATTTGTATTCATTAATGGATGATTGTGATATTATCGTAAATATTGCCAATTGGCCGGTTAAGAGAATTAAACATTGGAATATACTTCTTCAGGCAAGGGCAATAGAAAATCAAACTTATGTTGTTGGAGTAAATAGAATAGGACTTGATGGTAATAACTTGGAATATGTAGAAAGCAGTAAAATTTTTAATGCTAATGGTAATGAATTAAAATTTGAGAAGATTAGTACTGAAATAAAAATATATAATATTGACTTGGAATGGAATAAGAATTTTAGAAAAACGTTTAATACAGTTAAAGATAAAAAGGATTTACATGCTTAAAAACAAAGTAATAATTATTATAGGCGCAAATGGACTTTTAGGAAAAGAGTTTGTAAAAAGTTGTTTAGAGAATCATGCTAAAGTTGTTGCGAGTGATATAGTTGAGGATTTAGGATTTAGGATTGAGGATTTAGATTATAAAAAGTGTGATATTACTAGTAAAAATTCTATTTTAGATTTAATTAATTTTTCAAAAGAAAAATTCGGTAAAATCGATGCGGTTGTAAATACGGCATATCCGAGGAATAAAAATTACGGAAAAAAATTTGAAGAAGTTAAATATAAAGATTTTTGCGAAAATGTAAATTTGCATCTTGGAGGTTATTTTTTAGTATCACAACAATTTGCCGAATTTTTCAAAGTTCAAGGGTATGGAAATATAATAAATATAGCTTCTATTTACGGAGTTATACCACCTAAATTTGAAATATATGAAAACACCGATATGACAATGCCGGTTGAATATAATGTCATAAAACATGGTATTATTTCAATGTCAAAATATATTGCTAAATATTATAAAAGATATAATATCAGAGTAAACTGCATTAGTCCCGGAGGTATTTTAAATAATCAGCCGAAAGAATTTTTAGATAAATATAATCAATACGCATTAAATAAAGGAATGCTAGATAAAGAAGATATAAGTGGGACTCTTTTGTTTTTATTAAGCGATTTAAGCAAATATGTAAATGGACAAAATATAATAGTAGATGATGGGTGGAGTTTGTGATGAAAATAGGGTTAATTGGTGCCGGACAATTAGGAAGTAGACATTTGCAAGGTTTAGCTAACAGTAATATGAAATTAGAAATAGAGGTTGTTGAACCATATGAAAATTCTGTACACATGGCAAAAAAAAGATATTATGAAGCATTAAACAATATAGAAAAAGAAATAAGATTTTGTAAAAATATTGATGAATTGTCTTTAAATTTAGATTTGGTAATTGTTGCAACTACAGCTGATATCAGGTTTAGTGTAGTTAGCGACTTATTGAATAAAAAAAATATTAAATTTTTAATTTTAGAAAAAGTATTGTTTCAAAGGATTAGTGAATATTATTTATTGGATGAATTATTGGATAGAAAAAATGTTAAATGTTGGGTAAATCATCCAAGGAGGATGTTTCCTTTTTATCAAAATTTAAAAAAAGAATTATTAAATTCAAAACAAATTTATTTTAATGTTGAAGGCGGTAATTGGGGGTTGGGTTGTAACGGATTACATTTTTTGGATATTTTTTCTTATTTAGCAAATAGTAATAATATCAGTATAGATAATTCCGGATTGCATAATAAAATATATGAATCTCGAAGAGAAAAATTTATAGAATTTAATGGTTGTTTAAAAGGTAATATAAGTGAGCATATATTTTCAATTTTTTCTCATATTAAAACTGTTCCGATAATTATAACAATTTTAGCAGATAATTTACATATAATAATTGATGAGGAAAACGGATATATAAGGTATGCTAATAAGAACTCCAATTGGAAATGGATAGTTAAACAAGAAAAGATTATTTATTTTCAAAGTGAGTTAACATCATTGTTAATAGAGGATGTTTTAATAAAAAATAGTTGTAATTTACCTACATATAAAGAGTCTATGAATTTACATATCAAATTTATAAACTCTTTACTGGGGCATATGAGCAACATTAAAAATGAAAATTGTTCAGTTTGTCCGATAACATAAAGGAAAAGTAATGAAAAAGGTATTATTAATTGGAACAGGGTATATGGCTAAAGAATATATTAAGGTATTAAAAGATTTAGGTGTAAATTGTATTGTGGTTGGTAATTCAAAAAATAGTTGCGAAAAATTTCAGGATGATACTGGAATAAAAGCACAAGCAGGAGGGATAGAAACATTTATAAAAAATAATACAATGGATAATTATTATGTTATAAATTCGGTTAATGCTGAAAAACTTTATCAAACTACGAAGCTTCTTTTAGAAAATAATGTTAAAAATATATTAGTAGAAAAACCGGCAGGACTTAATAAAAGAGAAATAGAAGATTTATATTACATTTCAAGAGATAAAAAAGCAAAAGTTTTTGTAGCATATAATAGAAGGTTTTATGCTTCAACATTGAAAGCTAAAGAAATAATACAAAATGATGAAGGGGTTACTTCATTTAATTTTGAATTTACTGAATGGGCACATGAAATTGAAAAACTTGACAAACCAAACAGTGTATTAAAAAAATGGTTTATAGCAAATTCTACGCATGTTGTTGATTTGGCTTTTTATTTAGGAGGGGTACCAAAAGAGATTTGTTGTTATACTTCAGGAAGTTTAAATTGGCATCCAAACGCTTCGGTGTTTAGTGGTAGTGGTATTAGTAAAAAGGGAGCTTTATTTAGCTATTTTGCGAATTGGGAAAGTGCTGGTAGATGGAGTGTAGAAATTCTTACTAAAAAACATAAACTTATTTTCAGACCCATGGAAAAGCTTCAAATTCAGAAAAAAGGTAGTGTAGCTCAAGAATTTGTCGCAATTGATTATAGTTTGGATGAAAAATATAAACCGGGACTTTATTTACAAACTAAAAAATTTTTAGAAGATAATACAGAAGATTTATGTGGGTTAGAATATCATTTTAATGTTTTTGATATTTATATTAAAATAGGAAATTATGTATGAAAAAAATATTAATAATAGGGGGTTCTACAGTATTGCCTCGTAAAGAGGTAAGTTTTTGGAATACATATGTAGGACTTTTAAATAAAAATTGTAAAAAATATAATTTTTTTATGAATGCAAAAGAAGGTTTGACTGCAAAACAAGTATTTCAAAATTTAGATTATTATTTATTATATGGTTTACAACCTGATATGGTTGTTTTAAATATTGGTATAGTAGATTCATATCCTAGACCTTTACCTGTAAATCTGAATAAACTTTTAAATTGTTTACAAATAGGGGGGGGAATTGAATATATGTTAAAAAAAACGAAACTATATTATAAATTAGCAGATATTTTTAATTTTAGAGAAGTTGATGAAAAAAAATTTGAATACTATTTAGAAAATATAATCAAAAAGATTAATACAAAGATCCTGTTATTAGGGATAGTGAAACCTTCAAAAATTTTATTGAGAAGTAAACTTGCTAAAACTAATATTATAAAATATAATAATACAATGCATAAGATGGCTCTAAAAAATAAAAATGTGTGCTTTATTGATACTTATTCTTTAATTGGTGAAGAAGATACAATTTATGATGGGTATCATTTGAATTTAAATGGTTATTTAAAATATTATAGTGTAATAAAAAGACATATTAATGAATAAGCTTAAAAAGCAAAATATTTTATATTTACCATCTTATAATTATTTGAGTGAACCTATTTTTGAAAATTTAATTCAATATATGAAAGAGTTTAATAATATTTGTTATGATATTGGTAGTTGTTATTATAAAAAAATTGAAAAATCTGAAATATTTGATAAATATTACTTTTTAAATTATAACAAAAACACTAAAAATAATAAACTTATCACATTATCAAAAATTTTATATCAAAAGAAAAATATTGTAAAAGTCATAAAAAAAATTAGTCCTTCCATAATTATTTCCACTACCGATTTAGGTTTTCCGATTAAAATCATAAGAAAAGTTTTACCTAATATTCCTTTTGTGGTAATTCAGTCAGCATTATTTAATTATGAAGAAAATACTTATAATAAATTAAGCAAATTTTTATATTTAATTGATAAACAAAAAAATTATTTAAATGAATATGAAGATACTCATTTATTATTATGGGGGAAATTTTTTGAAAAGAATATAAAAACAAATAATCAAAATATATATTGTACCGGTAATATTGCTTTTGATAATTTGCCTTTTAAAGAAAAAAGTAAATATATATTAATTGGTACAAGTGTATTAAAAGAAATAATAGGAGAGAAATCTGAACAAAAACTTTTAGATATAATCATACATTTTATAAAAAAAAATCAAAATTTAAAATTTATTATAAAACCACATCCGAGGGATGATATCGATTTAATTACTAAATTATTTAATTTTCCTAATATACAAATAAGTCAAGTAAAAATAGAAAATCTTTTAAAAAATGCAAGCGTTTATATTACATTTAATTCTGCCACTTTATTAACAGCGCTTGCTATGAAAGTTCCAATAATAAATATTTTGTCACAAGAACTTTTAAAATATGATATATTAAAAAATCAGTTTAATGAAAGAGTCTTTGATGTAAATGAATTAGAAAAGAAAGTGAAATATCTTATTGCTAATCCTGAAGAACAATTTTATAGTAATAATATAAATAACCTGTTATGCTCGTTGGATAGAAAAGCTGCCTATAGAGCATCAAATGTTATTAAAGGTATTTTATGCAAATGAATGATATAAATAGGTGTTATTTTCAGTATAAAAAAAGTATTAAATCGGGGATAATATATTTTGGAATAATTAAAAGTGTCTTATTGGTTTTGTTTTTTTTTATATTAATGTTAACATCTTTATTAGATTTTAAGAGTAAAAAAAATAAAAAAATTTGGATAATTAAATACAGTAAAGAACCCTATGACACAATTAATAAGATTTTAGCAGAAGAAAAAATATTTAATTTTTTAAAAATAAAGCCGGGTTTTATTTTACCTAAGGTTTTTGTATTAGATTTTTTTCATTTTTTTAAATTAAAGCCTTTTTTTGTTATAAAAAATATTGTGTTTTTTGCTGCGTTAGCTTTTAAAATATCTAGATATTATTATAATATTAAAAAAAATAATATTTATTTTTTAATAGTTATGCAAGAATATTCATTTTATATATCATATTTAACAACTATTATGGAAAAAAGAGGTGGTAAACTATATAATATAATGCATGGAGTGCCGGGAAAATATTATTCTTTTTTTAGATGTTCGAAATGTTTTGTGTGGAGTGATTATTTTAAAAAGATATATATTCGTCAAGGAGCGGATAAAAATCAATTTATAATTAGTGGTAGCATTTTTCATCAATTTATTAATAAATTCAATTCAAAAAATTATAAAATCAAATATGATATTTGTTACCCTTTAGAAGGAAAAGTAGATGGTTTTGAAGATGTGCTTGATGTGTTAATTAAGCTTAGAAAATCTATTTCAATTTGTATAAAACAGCATCCAAGATATAAAGTCAATATAAAACAGTTAAAAGATAATAAAGGTAATACATTGTATAACTTGTTACATTCTAATATAATTATTGCTCATTATTCTACTATATTATTAGATGCTTTGGTATTAAATAAAAAAGTAATTTCATATATTGCAAATAAAAATTATTTAGATTATGTGTCTTATTTGCCTGATGAATGTATAGTAACTTCTATAGCAGAACTTGAAAAAAAATTAAATTATTTATTAAATAATAGAATCAAAATTAATATTGATATTAACTATTTATTAAATTTGAATAAAAATGCTGTTAAAATTATAAGAGAAGAAATAGAAAAAGACTTAATATGATTAAAATGTCAATAATTATTCCTATTTTAAACGAAGAAAAATATATAGCCAAATGCCTTGATTCAATAATGGAAAGTGATTTTGATAAAAGTGAAATGGAAGTGTTGTTAGTTGACGGGGGAAGCGAAGATAAAACCATTGAGATTATAAAAGGGTATCAAAAAAGGTACCCATTTTTAAAACTTCTTCATAATCCTAAAAAAATAGTTCCTGTGGCTATGAATATAGGAATAAAAGAAGCAAAAGGCGAATATATTATTAGGCTTGATGCTCATTCAAGTTATTCTAAGGATTATTTTAGTAAACTGATTTTTTGGCATAAAAAATTAAATGCCGACAATGTTGGAGCTGTATGGATAACTGATGTATTAAATAAAACAAAAACTTCAATTGCAATAAAAAATGTGTTAAGCGATAAGTTTGGAGTGGGAGGAGCTAAGTTTAGAATAGGTACTGAGAAAATTGAAAAAGTCGATACCGTGCCGTTTGGATGTTATAAAAAAGAAGTGTTTGATAAAATCGGACTTTATGATGAGAGGCTTGTTAGAAATCAGGATATCGAGCTAAATAAAAGGCTTAAAAAAGCAGGGGGTAAAATATATCTAGTGCCGGAAATTAAATGCACATACTTTGCAAGGGAGACTTTTAAGGATTTAGCTAAGAATAATTTTAATAACGGTCTTTGGAATATCTTGACTGCTTATTATACTGGGGTTTTATCTTCTTTATCTTTTAGGCATTTCGTGCCGATGCTTTTTGTTTTGAGTTTGATATTTTTTGGTATTTGCGGAATTTTTAACAAATGGTGTTTGTATGTTTTTTTAGGGATATTATTTAGTTATTTAAGTATAATTTTAGTTAGAAGTTGGCAAATTAAAAAAAATACCACTTTTTTTCATCAGATATTGGCATTTTTGGTTTTGCATTTTAGCTATGGGATAGGTAGTATTGTTGGAATTATTAAAGTACTTAAGGAGAAATTAAACAGGAGAAAACAATGGCGTTAGCATATGAAGAACATTATACAATTAAAGATTATGAAAAATGGGAGGGGGATTGGGAATTAATATACGGAATGCCTTATGCAATGGCACCTTTTGCACTGCCTAAACATCAGGTTATTAGCTCAAGAGTTGTAGCAGAGCTTATTACTAAATTAAAAGAGTGTAAAAAATGTCAGGCTATTATGGAAAGTGAAATAGTAATAAGCGATGATACGGTACTTAGACCTGATGTTATGGTTTATTGCAGTGAAATAAAGGACAAACTTACAAAGACGCCTCCTGTTGTTTTTGAAGTAACATCACCTTCGACAATAAAAAGGGATGAAATTATAAAAAAAGAAATTTATGAAAAAGAAGGGGTTAAATATTATGTAATTGTTTATCCTGATTTAAAGAAGGCAAAAGTTTATGAGAGTAAAGAGGGGAAATTTGTAAAAATTGCCGATGAGGATAAAAAAGTCAAGTTTGAGTTTGAATGCGCATTTGAATTTGATTTTAATAAAATCTGGATATAAGGAACTTAAATGAAAGAAAATAAACTTACTTTAATATATATGGCAATTGCCTATGTGTTTGTATTTTTGTTTCATCTGTATTGGTTAAGCTGGGCGGGTAAAATTCCGGAGTTTTACTGGAACGGTCAGCTTATGATAAATAACGTTGACGGTTATTTTTTTGGAAGCGGGGCACAGAAAATAGTTGAAGGTATTCATCAGCACAATCCTAGATTACTGGATGTATGGCATTACGGAACAACCGTAATTACTGCATATTTGGCTAAATTTTTTCATATTTCAATTGATACTTTAATGCTTTATCTCCCTGCGGTTATAAGTTCACTTGTGGTAATTCCTATTATTTTGATAGGTAAGCTTTATAAAAATGAACTTTGGGGATTTTTAGCGGCACTGATCGGAGGAATTGGCTGGAGTTATTACAACAGAACGCTTGTAGGGTATTACGATACCGATATGTTTGCGGCAATGCTTCCTATGTTAATATTATATTTTGTTTTATATTCTATTAAAAACAAAGATCTGCTTTTTGCCCTTTTTGCAGGGATTACCGTGATATTATATCCTTGGGCTTACGACCAAGGACTGTCAATTGTATATGCAATGGGAATTATGGCGTTTTTGTATCTTTTGGTGTTTAATTTAAAAGATGAATTCACTTATAAGTTTATTGCACTTCTTTCAATTTCGCTTATGGCTATAAATCCGTTTGTTAGAGCGGTTTTAGCGATTGGGCTTTATTGGTTTTTTGTTAATAAAAAAGTCGAATTTAAACATCTTCAAATTTTAGCGGGAGTTGGTTTTGCATTGTTTTTCTTAACAGGAAACGTATTTGGAATTATTTTGGCTAAAGTTTTTTCATATTCAACTTCCACAACTTCATATGAGGGGTTAAAATTTTTAAACGTAAATAAAACGGTAAGGGAAGCCGGACAGATTCCGTGGTTTGTGGTATTTGACAGGATTATAGGAAGTGCTTTAGGGCTTGTTGTTGCTGTTATCGGATATGTTTTGTTGGTTAGAAAGCATAAGGAATTTATTATTGCTCTTCCGCTTTGGGGAATCGGGTTTTTCGCATTTATCGGAGGGCTTAGGTTTACTGTGTATGCGGTACCTGTAGCAGCAATTAGTGGGGTTTATTTTTTTATTTATTTAAGTGAAAAGTTAAAAGTGAAAAATGAAAAGTTAATGAAAGTAATTCCATTTATTGGAAGTGCATTTTTGATAACTCCAAACATTACTCATATTGTAGGATGTTGTGAAAATAGTAAACTATTAGCTTCAATTGAAAAAATTTATCCCTTAAAAAGTTATCCGTATTTGGTCCCAACTACATTTAAAAAATCAGAAGTGGCGGTATTGGATGAGCTTAGAAAAAAATCAAATCCTAAAGATTATGTAATTACATGGTGGGATTACGGATATCCGATTTGGTATTATGCGAATGTAAATACGTTGATTGACGGCGGTAAACATAATGAGGATAATTTTTTAGTTTCTAAAATCCTAACAACTTCAAACCCTTATTTAGCAGCCAATCTTTCTAAAATTTCTATTAAAAAATATGTTGAAACAAATCAGACGGTAGCGCCTCAGCTGTTTATAAAAAACTCAAAGCCTGTAAATGTTAACGACTATTTGGATAAAATCGGTGATGTTTCTTATAAAACGCCTAAGCTTGAGAGGAATGTTTATATTATGCTGCCGTATAGAATGTTTAATATTTTTCCTACCGTTGCAACTTTTAGCAACAGGAACCTAAACAGTGGTGAAGTATACAGAAACCATTTCTTTTATAAAAGCAGAATTGCAAAACAGGGCGCTTTTATTAAAATCGGTAATATTCCGGTTGATTTAAGAAGAGGTGTTATTATGATCCAAAGGGGTGTGCCTGTTAAAGAAATAGCGCTTGTGGCTATGACAAAAAACGGTAAAACTGTAGTAAAAAAACAGAAATTAAGAAACAACGGGCTTAATTTGGTGATTTTACAAAGCTACGGTGAAGGAATTATTATGGATGACTATTATTATAATTCCATGTTTGTTCAGATGTTTATATTCGAAAATTATGACAAAAATCTGTTTGAGCCTGTAATATTAAATCCGTGGATGAAAATTTATAAAATTAAGAATTGAGAATGGAGAATTGAGAATTAATGTCTGCAACAGATAGATTAATTAAAAGAATTTTTGATATTTCATTGGCTTTAATAGGTTTGGCATTAACATGGCCGGTTATTTTGATTGCATGGATAATTGCAAGTTTTGAGACAAAATCCAACGGTTTTTTTTTGCAAAAAAGAGTGGGGGAAAACGGCAGACAATTTAGCATTATTAAAATAAAAACAATGTATCCCAATAACGGTTCAACCGTTACGACGGCAAACGATAAAAGAATTACAAAGTCTGGAAGGTTTTTTAGAAAATATAAAATAGACGAACTGCCTCAGCTGATAAACGTTTTAAAAGGCGATATGTCTTTTGTGGGGCCGCGTCCGGACGTTCCGGGATATGCAGATGAACTTAAAGGTGATGATAGGATAATTTTGAGTATAAAACCCGGCATTACCGGACCTGCAACATTAAAATATAAAAACGAAGAGGAGATTTTGGCAAAAGTTAAAGATCCGGTAAAATACAATAATGAAGTTATTTGGCCTGATAAAGTTAGAATCAATAAAGAATATATTAAAAACTGGTCTTTAAAAAAAGATATTGAGTATATCTTAAAGACGCTAAGGAGCTAAAATGAGTTTGGCATATAAAGTTCCGTACACTTATGAAGATTATAAGAATTGGAAAGGTGACTGGGAATTAATAAACGGAGATGCCTTTGCAATGGCACCGAGTCCTTTTGGTCCTCATCAAAATTTACTTGTCAATATAGCTGCAGATATCAGAAATTCATTAAAAAAATGCGATGGTAAGTGTTTCGCATATGCAGAGCTTGATTATATAATTGATGAATTTAACGTTTTTCGTCCCGATATTTCGGTAGTTTGTGAAAAAATTAAAGATTTTATAAAAATCCCTCCCAAGTTTGTAGTGGAGATTTTGTCCCCTTCAACCGCCCTGAAAGATCAAACTGTTAAATTTGAAACTTATGAGAAAGAGGGTGTTGAATTTTATATGATGGTTGATTATGAATTAAAAAAAGTTAAGCTTTATAGATTAATAGATTATAAATACCAAAAAATTGATGAAAAAAGTGAAGGTCAAATGGCAATTGATATTGAAAAGTGTAAAATAGTTTTTAATTTGGAAGATTGGTGGGAGATAATTTAATAATGGAAAATGGAAAATGGACAATGGACAATGGGGATTTTAAAAAATTGCAAGATTTTTCGGAGAATAAAATCTACCTCTCTCCTCCTCATATGTCCGGTAAGGAAATTGAATACGTAAAAGAAGCGTTTGAGAGTAATTATATTGCCCCTGTTGGGGAGTTTATTGACAGATTTGAAGAGAAAGTAAAAAATTATGTAAAGGTAAAATCCGCTTTGGCTTTATGTAATGCTACAAGCGGACTGCATTTAGCTCTTAGGGTTTTGGGAGTTAGCAATTCAAAAGTAATAGTACCAACCTTTACTTTTATAGGCTCTGTTAATCCGATTTTGTATGAGAAAAATGAGCCGGTTTTTATAGACAGTGATGAATTTTGGCATATGGATTTGAATTTACTTGAAGATGCTTTAAAAAAAGAAAAACCAAAAGCAATCATAGCCGTTCATATTTACGGGCAGATGGCTGATATTGAAAATATTAAATTTTTGGCTGATAAATATAAAGCTATCTTAATTGAAGATGCGGCGGAGGCTCTGGGAGCTTATCAACGGAAAATGGAAAATGGAAAATGGAAAATGAATAATTCCGCTGAAAAATCGGATGATTTTTCAGTGCGTTTTGCCGGAACAATCGGGGATATCGGGGTATACAGCTTTAACGGAAATAAGCTTTTGACAACTTCATCCGGGGGAGTGATGGTAAGCGATAATGAAACATTGATAAAAAAAGCCCGCCATCTCTCAACTCAGGCAAAAGAGGAAGGGTTTATTGAGTATGTGCATAAGGAAGTGGGGTTTAATTATAGGATGAGTAATATTTTAGCGGCTATTGGGGTTGGGCAGATGGAAGTTATTGATGAGAGGATTAAAAGAAAAAGGGAAATTTTTGAGATTTATAAAAATGAGCTTAATGAAATGGCTGATTTTATGCCGGAACTTCCTAATACCTTTGGCACAAGGTGGCTGACAACACTTACTTTTAAAGATTTAGACCCGTTTGAAGTCATAAAAAAATTAAAAGATAATAATATTGAAAGCCGTCCCCTTTGGAAACCTATGCATACTCAGCCTCTTTTTAAAAATGCAAAAGCGTATATTAACGGTAAAAGTGAAGAATATTTCAGCAGGGGGCTTTGTCTGCCAAGCGGGACGGTTATGAATGATGAAGATGTAAGGAGGGTTT
>Ga0256836_1000487_pt1 | contig 20605 bp, 18 predicted proteins | sample 4561380metaG_FD_185974 | JGI IMG/M metagenome (GOLD analysis project Ga0256836, IMG submission 185974) | Hydrothermal vent microbial communities from Guaymas Basin, Mexico - 4561-380 | ecosystem: Environmental > Aquatic > Marine > Hydrothermal vents | place: Mexico: Guaymas Basin | collected...
TGAATGGTGCTAATACAATAAAAGCAAAGCTTTGCAGAGGAGGGGACTTAAACGGAACTTCTACTGAAAATAATAAATATATAAAACTTCAAAACTATCCTGATTTGAATGATACATGGAGTTTTGTTGGGTGGGTTAATTTTCCTTTGAATGACGATAATCACAAAGATATAAACGGGAAATACTATTTTGTGCTTGGAAGTGTTGATGGGGATGGGGATTTGGCTTACTTTGCAAAAGATACGAGTAACGGTGATTTTTATTTTGGAGTTTATGATAACGATAAAAATACGCAGGAAAAAAAGATAGATAAACAAAACGGATGGCATCATATAGGGGTTGTTTCAACGGGAAGTGAAACCATTTTGTATATTGATGCTAAAGAAATAACAAAAATTGGAACTCATACAAAAGGAAAAGTGAAATATATAGGAACTTCTACTGACTATCCAGATGAAGAAACAATTGGAAGTATAATGGATGAGGTTAAATTATATGACGGGATTTTGAGCAGCAGTGATGTTTATGATATTTTTAATAATGAAAATCAGGGTAAAAACGCAGACGATACTAACAGAAGCTGTCCTAATTGTGGGGAAGAAAGCAAAACATACAAGTTTGATGCATGGAACGATGACCATAATATCAGCGACAGAAACATTACTACAAAAATAGTCAAAAAAACGTTTGTAGTAACCATTGCTTCTTTGGATGAAAACGGAAGCAATTTTCAGGAATTTAACGGAACGGTTTGTGCTAGGGTAGTTTCTGATAATTATTATGGCGATTGGAATAAAAGTTTTTGGAATAGTAACAAAACAGAAGAAAACGTAACATTTGTTATTGATAAGGCTTTAAACGATGCAAGGATAAATATTCAGTGGAAAGAAAGCAAAGACGTTTCCTGTCCAGTAAACGACGGTAATGAGAGTAATTCAAGCGATAATTTTGCCGTAAGGCCCGAGAAATTTGTAATAACTTATATACCAGATAAGATTAAAGCCGGTGAAGAATTTAACGTTACGGTAAAGGCCCTTGATTTTAACGGTAATCCTGCAAAAGATTATAATGAGAGTATTTACATAAACGGTCAAAGTGCGGATTTGGAGTATAATGAAACGAAAACAAACTGTAAAACAGGAACACTTGAAAAAATAAGCGGCGGGGTTTTTAAAGACGGTGAAGCAAATATAACCTTAAAATATGACGAGGTTGGGGACCTTAATATTACAATAAAAGAGATAAACGGAAGCGAGTTTGCAAATGTCGATAAGAACGATACCAAAAGGTTTATAAGTCCCGATTCTGAGATTATAGGTATAATTCCAGACCATTTTAAAATAGAGAGCAGTATAAGAAATTTTGATAGTGAAAATAATTTTACCTATTTTGACAGGGATTTAAACGTATATTCTTTAATGGAAATTAATATTAAAGCAGAGAATAAAGATAATGAAACGACGGAAAATTATAATGTTTTATGTGCTGCTAAGCCTGTTGAAATAAATATTACGAATACGCTTTCCCATACCGACAATTTTAATAATTTAATCTATTTTTATACGGATGCCAACGATACTAACAGTACAGAAAACAATATAAGCGTTGAGAGTGAGACTCAATATTCCATAGAATATAATGAAAGTAATTTTACCGTTGACAATAAAGGAAGTACTAAAATAGTTGTTTATTTTAATTTTGACAAAAATATTTCAAATCCTATTAATCCGTTGAAAGTTAATGTCACTAAAATAAGAGTTGTTGACGATAATAACGTAAGCGGCGAAACAACCCCTGATACTACTTTGAGATTTTATTACGGAAATATAAATACCGAAGATATATTGGCTACTCAAGATGATGTGGAAGCGAATATGACGTTTTTGATATATGCCGAAAACGCAGACGACCCGCTGCTTCCATCAGATACCAAAGAGGTGGAATATAACTGGTTTATGAATACTTTACATAAAGATATTGACGGAAATATCAGCATTGAGGAAATAAATATTTCAGGCGGTTATACCGTATCAAACGATATAAGCGAAAATGAGGTTAATGTAACTTCGGTTAAAATTGAAAAGGGAAAATTAATTGTAAATATAAAAAGAAATAATATTGATTTTGCGGTGTTTCACCTGTTGTCTCCAAGATTTAAATGGCTTTGGTATTCAAGATTTGGTGAAGAATATAATATAAGTAACGGCAGCAGCTGTAAAAACCACTTTTGTTTTACCGTTACATGGGAGACGGAAAAAAGTAAAGAAGCAGGGGAAATAGGAGGAGGAGATTTTGAAGGTAAGGAGGCAAATGTTACAAAAACACATAACAAAAGAAGGGGAGTGAAAATTTACAGATAAATATTGTCTATAAGTCTGGTGCTGCCGACATAAGCGGCTATTAATATAATAGTGTTGCCGGGGTATATTTTATCTATATAATTAAAATCTTTATCTACAAAAGCAATATATTGGAGTTTGTCAACGTCTAAGATGTTTATCATTTCTTTTTTTATTTTTTCTATATCCGTTGTTTTTTGTGATAGTTTTGCCGCTTTTTTCAGGGCTTTGCTTATACTAAGCGCCCTTTGTCTCTCTTCGGGGTTTAGGTAAATATTTCTGCTAGAAAGTGCTAAGCCGTCTTTTTCCCTTACCGTATCGCATTCTTTTATTTCAATGTTCAGAAAAAAATTATTTACCATCTGTTTAATAAGATAAAGCTGTTGGGCGTCTTTTTTGCCAAAATATGCGCGTGTGGGGGATATTATGTTAAAAAGTTTGTTTACCACCTGCAAAACCCCGTCAAAATGCCCGGGGCGGTAAAAGCCTTCTAAAATATACCCTTTTATTTTAGGGGCTTTTATTAAAATTTCGTCATCGGTATACATATTTTCGGGAGTCGGCGTAAATACGGCGTCCACTCCGGCACGTTTACATATTTCAAAGTCGGCTTCAAGTCTTCTTGGGTATTTATTAAAATCTTCTCCGGGTAAAAACTGGGTTGGATTGACGAAAATAGAAACTATTACATAATCGTTTTCTTTTCTTGCTTTTTTAATTAATGAAAGATGTCCCTCATGCAAGGCTCCCATAGTCGGGACAAATCCGACCGAGCCTTTTAAATCTTTTCTGTACTCTTTCGCCTCTGTTGGAGAGTTTAGAATTTTCATAAGATGACCTTTTTTGATAGAATTATATAAAACTTTTGGGCACTGACTAAATAAAGTAAAACAATTGTAAATTTTAATGCGGTAAAAGCGTTAAAAAAGTGCGCTTAAGGCGTAGCGGTTTATACTTTTTAGCTCTTACGAAATGTTTAAAAATTTGCTTTTTTGCTGAGCATATTTAGTCAGTACCAACTTTTGATAGAATTATATAAAACTATTTTTTAATAATAAAAGGAGCAAACCGTATGGATGCTTTTGAATATACCGAATTGATAAAAGACCTGGAAAATAAGCTCAAAAACATAGAGTCCATTTTAAAACCGGATGAACTTCAAAAACGGCTTGATGAAATTACGAATATGGAAAATCAACCTGAGTTTTGGAACGACCCTAAAAAGTCGGCAAAAATTCAAAAAGAAAAAAATATTATTTTAAGAAAACTTGAAAAATATCAAAAAGCAAAACAGGCTTTAATGGATAATAAAGATATGTATGAACTGGCTTCCATTGAAGAGGATGAAGAGACGTTAAACGAAGTGTTTAACGATGTAAAAGAGCTTGAAAAAATAATAAGAGACCTTGAAATAGAAGTTATGTTAAGCGGTGAAAACGATGAAAAAAACGCCATTATCACCATCCATCCGGGTGCAGGAGGAACCGAATCGCATGACTGGGCGAGTATGCTTTACAGGATGTATTTGAGATTTGCAGAAAGAAAAGGATGGAAGGTTGACGTGCTTGATTATCAGGCGGGAGATGAAGCCGGAATTAAAGACGCAACCCTTCTTATAAAAGGCGAAAACGCATACGGATATTTAAAAGTTGAAAACGGGATTCACAGGCTGGTTAGAGTCAGCCCTTTTGACAGTGCCGGAAGACGCCATACTTCTTTTGCTTCGGTGCAGGTTTCTCCGGAAATAGATGACGATATAGAAATAGAAATAGACCCTAAGGATATAAGAATAGACGTATTTCGTGCAAGCGGAGCCGGGGGTCAGCACGTAAACAAAACGGAAAGTGCCGTAAGAATTACCCATGAACCTACAGGGATAGTGGTCAGCTGTCAGCAGGACAGGTCTCAGCACAAAAATAAGGAAATGGCTTTTAAAATGTTAAAATCAAAGCTTTATGAACTTGAGCTTGAGAAGAGAAGAGCCGAAGAGGAAGGAAAGCCAAAAGACGAAATGGGATGGGGGCATCAAATCAGAAGCTACGTTCTTTTTCCTTATCAACAGGTAAAAGACAATAGAAGCAATAAAGCTTATTCAAAGGTTGATGATATTCTTGACGGTGATTTGAATGAAATTATAGAAGATGTGCTGATTTCACAAAAAAGCGGGTCATGAAAAAAGCTCTCACTCTTATAGAATTGATTTTTACCATTATTATTATTGGAATAACGTTTACCGTTATTCCTAAAATTATTATAGTATCCAATAAAACCCTTGAAACTACCTTAAAAGAGGAGGTGGTTTTTAATATGATGGCTAAGATGATAGATTTGTCTTTTAAAGAGTATGATGAGAAAAACGTTGAGTATGACGATATTCTTATAGCGCACGACCCTGTTAAGAATATAGCGCTTGACTGTGATTCTTCATCGGGATACAGGATAGGGGGATTTGTGGGCAGCAGGAACTGTGAAAACAATATATCTGAAAGTACTGTTAACGGTACCGGGGAAGAGTGCGATTATATAGACTGTTATGACGGATATAATAAAAAAATTTATGGGCATTACAGAGGAGAATATAATCTCAGTATTACGGTAGGATATACTGATGAATGGAATGAAGCGGTTTATGATGAAGATAATAATAGATTGGTTTTTGATTTTAACGCTACTTCTTTAAAAGGCGATAGTGACAGTGAGAAGACCAATATAAAAAGAGTTTATATTACCGTTGTTGATACAAAAGGCAATAATATTTCTTCCGTTAGTTACTATTCGGCGAATATAGGACATATAAAAATAGAGAGCGAAGCATGGTAAAAAGAGGCTTTACGCTTATAGAAATACTGTTTGTTTTGATAATTATAACTTTTTTGATTATAGGCGCGTTTGAAATAATAGGAAAAATTTACAAAAGAAATTTTATGGTAACAAAGACAAGCGAATTTGAGTTTTTAACACAGCAGACGCTTGACCAGATAAGCGGAATGATTTATTACAGGGTCCCTTTAAGCGTTATAGGATATAATTATTCAGTTACACCTCAATACAAATATATCGGGGAAATTACGGAAGATGATAATTATACCGTTCTTGAATGGATAGGAGAGGCTTTCGACGCCAAACAGGAAGCAAATCTTAGCGGTTTTATAGACCTTTATGCAAGCGACAGCGAAAATAAAATACTGGTTGCGAAAGATTTTAATAAAGATTTTATAAAAGATGTTTTAAAGTATAAGTTTAATACTTTAAGCAGTATTGAAAATATTATCGGAATTATTTTTGCCGGGAGTTTTGACAGGGGAGAGGAGGGAGTACTTGACGATTACGAAAACGCTTTTGGATGGCACGGCGGAGGGCATAATCATGTGTTTACGGCAAGTGCAATTAAGCCTAGTGGAAACGACTCTAATGATTCTAATATTACTTTAAACGAAAAACCTAACAGAATATACGCTAAATTTTATCTGGCCGACAGTGCTTACGCTATAGCCAGATTTGGGGATTTAAATAAGAGTAATTGGAACTGCGGGGTTTCAGCACCTGAAAGTGATGATACCCTTTTGTTTTTTTATAATTACCGTCCATGGAAAGGAGAGACTTTTTGCGGAGACGGTGGAGTTGGGGATGTTACGGTACTTGCCGAAAATGTAAAAGCTTTTAAAGTAAAAGCCGTTAACGAACATTTGGAACTTAAAATAACGATAAAAAAAATAAAAGACGATATCAATATTACGGTATCTAAACAAAAGGCGGTGTTTTGAGAAAAGGAATAGGGCTTATTTCGGCTTTAATGATACTGCTTCTTATGGCGACGCTTATAGTTGCGATTTTAAAAATATCTTTTATAAGCGTAAAGCATGTAAGCGATACTTATATGAGGGAAAGAGCCGAGCTTTTTATGCAAAGCGCGATAGAAAACGCTATATTGGCTATAGAAGGGTATGATAGAAATATTTCAAAATGTCTTAAACATATAACTTTTAGGGATGAAAAAAAAAGGTTTAAGGCTGATGTGGATATACTCAGATACTATTTTTATAAAAATTCCGATGAAGCCGGTTACAACTGTGATAATGCGGTTTTGATAGATACCGACAAATCCCATGGAAACGTATTGTTAAAAGTAGTTGTAGAGTCTAATAATTCAAATCCAAGGAATTTTGGCAAACATATAAGAATTCAGAAAATAACTTTACAAAGGCCTTAGGTGAGAGGATTTAGTTTAATAGAACTTATTTTTGTGCTTATTATTATCGGTGTATTAAGTGTTATAGGAGCCGGGTATATTTATAACGGTGAAAATGTGCTATTATCCGATGCGAATGTATTAAAACAAAAACTTCTTGAGAAACGCTCAAACGCCCTTGGTTTTATGGCGGATATGAATAAAGAGGATGAAAAAAACAGCGTGTGTCTTAAGATAAATAAAGATGATTTAAGTAAAGATAGCGATAAGGTTAAATATATTTTTAAGTCAACTATAAATTCTTCTTGGGATATATTGTGTTTTGACAGTTTCGGAAGGATTTATCATGATGAAGTAAATATAAGTAATCTTATTCCTAATGAATTTAATATTACGCTTAAAACAGAAGATAATAATAAGAAAATTTTGACCGTTTATCCAATAAGCGGTTATGTAAAGGTTTGGTGATGAAAGTTGTTTATTTACAAAAAGAGTATATATATGTTTATGAAAACGGAAAGATTGAAAGAAAAGAATTTACCAAAGAAAGAGGCATAGCAACCACTACTATTTCATATAAAGACGTACATCATGTCAGTTTTAAGCTTCCTAAAAATTTAGATGAAGAGATGCTTTTGGCGGAAGCGGAAAAATATGTGTTCACCGAAGGCGGTTTGGAATATGAAAAAGAATATAAGATTAATTATTATTTTCAGGATTTTGATGATTTTCATTATGTAGATGCTTTTGCTGTGGATATTGAAAAATTAAAATCTGTTGTAAAATATGCTACAGATACTTATAAATATATAGATTTTATTTCTTTAGGCCCTTTTGTTTTTGAAAGTTTTTACGAAATAGAAGAGGTTGCTCCCCGTGTAGATATATTTGTTTATTTTTCAAAAGATGATGCTTATATGAGCTGTTTTAGAGGGGGAAAATTTATTTTTTGTAAAGCTCTAAATAAGATTTCTTCTCTTGTCAGAACTTTAAATCTTTCTGTAGACGATGTTATTGAGATATTAACTGAGAAAGGAATGAAATCCTCCTTATATGAGAGAAAAGAAGTATTTGAAGAAATAAATAACTTTTTTTCTCAACTGTTTATGAGAATGAACACTGTTATAAATTACAGTGTTAATTTTTATAAGCTTGGGAAAATAGACAGAATTTATTTTTATTCTCCTTTTGAGATAAAAGGTTTTTTTGAAGCTTTTAGTGGTTTTTGGAGTTTAAGCGGAGTGGAATTTAAAAAATATTCGATTGATAGTGAATATGACGCTTTTGATGTTACCGCTACTTATTTTAATGCTTTACATTATGATAATGAAAATTTAAATTTTTCCGTTTTTAAAAAGCCTCCGCCTTTTTATAAAACAGAAATTGGAAAAGTGGTGATTTTAATCGGAATAGTAACATTAATTTTGGGAATAGATATTGCTTACAAATATTTGACAATTGATAAACTTGAAGAAGAAATAAGGCTTTTAAATATTCAATATAATGAAAAAGCTGTTCAATTTAAAAAAGCACAAAAAGAAGTAAAAGATTTAAATAAAAAAATAAAAAAACTGAAAAAAGAAAACAGTATGATTAGGATGAAAATAAACGAAATAGATAAAAAAGTCACTAAACTTTACAATATTTTAAAAGAGTCTCCTTTTTCGAATTATTTAGCCGAAATAACGGCTCTTTTAAAAAAGTATCATTTAAAAGCGGAAAGAATAAATTATTTTGAAAAAAAATTTAAGGTTGTAGTAGTTGGAGATTATAACAACTCTTCTACTATAGCGTTGTTTATGAAAGATTTGCTTTTGTTTAAATATAAGAAAGTAAATTCTAAAGAAATTTCAAACAAAGATGGTAAATATATATCTGAAATTACTTTTGAAAGAGAAAAATGAATATAATAAATAAAATAGAAGAATATCTTAAGTCATTAGATAAAAAAAATAAGATAATGCTTTATTTTGGGGTGTTTTTATTGGGTGGTCTTTTTTATTATTATGTTAATTATGAAATTTTAGGACTTAAGATTAATAAACTTGAAAATGCAAAACAGTCTCTTTTAGAAAAAATAAAAAGACAAAAAACAGTTTTGGCGGTTGAGCTTATTAAGCTTAGGAAAAACTATAATGCTTTAAAAAAGGAGAATTTTACCTTAAAAGAAAATCTTAAGTATTTAGAAATGCTTGTTAATACATCAAATGTAATTATTTTAAATGATAAAACTTTTTTTTCTATTTTGAATAAGATACTTGAAAATTCTAAAAAGAATGATATAAATTCTTCTTATCTTATAAAAGATATGAAAAAAGAAGGTTTAAAACAGTTTGATGTAATTACACAGGGAAATATTGATACGGCTAAATTTTTCAATATTGTTTATTTTTTAAGAGATGTAGAGAAGATTTATTGTATTAAAACTTTAAAAAAAGTGGATCTTAATAAAAGTTCTAATAAGATAAAGTTTAATATGGAATTTAATTTCTGGAGTTATAAATGAAAATTATTTTAATGTCGATTATTGCAATTTGGTTATTTGCCGACGTTAAAAGTATTATCTGGAAAATAAAACAGATGGAGAATATAAAATATAAGTTTATTCCTTTTGTGCAATATAATCCTTTTGAAGACGAAAAAGTGAAAAAAAAACCTGTAAAAAAAGAAAAAAAATTAAAAACATCTCATCATGAAGTATTAATATTAAAAGTGTATGCGGTTTTTAACGATAAAGTATATATTAACGGAAAGTGGTATAAAGTCGGTGATGAGATTTACGGAAATAAAATAGTAAAGATATATCCTACAAAAGTGGTTTTTATAAAAAACGGAAAAATTTTTGAAATTCCTATAGGTACGAAAATCTTAAAGGTTAACTAAGTGAAAAAAGTTTTTATGATTATACTTTTTTTATCCGTGTTGTTTGCAAATGTATGTGATAAAAAACTTTTCTCTCTTTCTTTAAACGCACCTATGCCGTTAAAAAGCGTTTTAATGGATTTATCACATGAATGTAATCTGAATATTATTTTCAGTGATAAAAAATCAAAAGAGATAGTAAATAAACATAATCTTGAATTTGTAAATATATCTCATGCTAATTTTAAGGAATTCTTAGATACCCTTTTTGAGGGTACTCCTCTTTTTTACACTTTAAAAAATAATAAACTTATTTTATCTTTTTATCGTACAAAAACGTTTACAATCGATTTTATTCCAAATATATTTAGCGGAAGCTCTTCTTTGGATGCGACGGATAACAGCGTTAATTCAAAGTATTCTTTTGACTTTTGGAAGAATCTGAAAAATAATTTAATTCAGATATTAAAAAATATAGATAAAAATTATAAACCTCCCGTGATAGATAAAAACTCGGGACTTATAACTGTAACAGGGAATAAAAAACAGTTAAAAGAAATTGCTGAATATTTGGAAAAACTAAGTAATAGAATTACCAAAGAAGTATTGGTGGATGTAAAAATTTACAGTGTGGAGCTGAGCGCTTCTCATACCACCGGAATTGATTGGGCTCAGTTATCTGTAAGTTTAGGATATTCAAATAATAGAAATGAATTTTTTGCTTCACCTGAGAGGGTTCCTGTTAGAAGTACCTATTTATTAGGAAAATCTTCTATATTTAATGCTGCCACCTTTAATATGAGTGCTTTTTTAAATTTTTTGGCAAAAAACGGAAACGTAAATTCCATATCAAATCCTAAAATAGTAACTTTAAACAATCAAAAAGCTATAATAAGTATTGGAGACACTATTTATTACAAATATGCTTCAAAAATAGATAATGAAAGTGATAATCCGACTGTGGAATATGAAATAGAATCAAAGTTTGTAGGGGTTCTTTTGGATATAACTCCTCAAATAAGTGACGATGATGAGATTATATTAAATATAAATCCTAGAATAAGTGCTTTTAAGGATGTTAATCAAATAAATAATCCTCAAAGAGACAGGCCCCCTGATACAAAAGACAATATGCTGATAACAACCGTTAAATTAAGAAACAATCAGACACTGGTTTTAGGAGGATTAATTACGGATGATAAGAACTTGCAGGTTAACGGTGTTCCTATTTTAAAAGAAATACCTTTAATAAAGTATCTGTTTTCGTCTAAAGAGACATTTTCCAATAAAAAAGAACTTGTTTTCGTAATTACGCCTAGAATTATAGATTTAAATAAAAACACTTCATTGAAAGATTACGGATATAAAAAACTTCCGAGTTTAGAGGATTTGGATGTTAAGTGATTTAATAAATGAATTTAAAGACGTTATCAACCCAAAAGATGTGTTTAATTATTTTGAATTTAATATTACGCTTAAAACAGAAGATAATAATAAGAAAATTTTGACCGTTTATCCAATAAGCGGTTATGTAAAGGTTTGGTGATGAAAGTTGTTTATTTACAAAAAGAGTATATATATGTTTATGAAAACGGAAAGATTGAAAGAAAAGAATTTACCAAAGAAAGAGGCATAGCAACCACTACTATTTCATATAAAGACGTACATCATGTCAGTTTTAAGCTTCCTAAAAATTTAGATGAAGAGATGCTTTTGGCGGAAGCGGAAAAATATGTGTTCACCGAAGGCGGTTTGGAATATGAAAAAGAATATAAGATTAATTATTATTTTCAGGATTTTGATGATTTTCATTATGTAGATGCTTTTGCTGTGGATATTGAAAAATTAAAATCTGTTGTAAAATATGCTACAGATACTTATAAATATATAGATTTTATTTCTTTAGGCCCTTTTGTTTTTGAAAGTTTTTACGAAATAGAAGAGGTTGCTCCCCGTGTAGATATATTTGTTTATTTTTCAAAAGATGATGCTTATATGAGCTGTTTTAGAGGGGGAAAATTTATTTTTTGTAAAGCTCTAAATAAGATTTCTTCTCTTGTCAGAACTTTAAATCTTTCTGTAGACGATGTTATTGAGATATTAACTGAGAAAGGAATGAAATCCTCCTTATATGAGAGAAAAGAAGTATTTGAAGAAATAAATAACTTTTTTTCTCAACTGTTTATGAGAATGAACACTGTTATAAATTACAGTGTTAATTTTTATAAGCTTGGGAAAATAGACAGAATTTATTTTTATTCTCCTTTTGAGATAAAAGGTTTTTTTGAAGCTTTTAGTGGTTTTTGGAGTTTAAGCGGAGTGGAATTTAAAAAATATTCGATTGATAGTGAATATGACGCTTTTGATGTTACCGCTACTTATTTTAATGCTTTACATTATGATAATGAAAATTTAAATTTTTCCGTTTTTAAAAAGCCTCCGCCTTTTTATAAAACAGAAATTGGAAAAGTGGTGATTTTAATCGGAATAGTAACATTAATTTTGGGAATAGATATTGCTTACAAATATTTGACAATTGATAAACTTGAAGAAGAAATAAGGCTTTTAAATATTCAATATAATGAAAAAGCTGTTCAATTTAAAAAAGCACAAAAAGAAGTAAAAGATTTAAATAAAAAAATAAAAAAACTGAAAAAAGAAAACAGTATGATTAGGATGAAAATAAACGAAATAGATAAAAAAGTCACTAAACTTTACAATATTTTAAAAGAGTCTCCTTTTTCGAATTATTTAGCCGAAATAACGGCTCTTTTAAAAAAGTATCATTTAAAAGCGGAAAGAATAAATTATTTTGAAAAAAAATTTAAGGTTGTAGTAGTTGGAGATTATAACAACTCTTCTACTATAGCGTTGTTTATGAAAGATTTGCTTTTGTTTAAATATAAGAAAGTAAATTCTAAAGAAATTTCAAACAAAGATGGTAAATATATATCTGAAATTACTTTTGAAAGAGAAAAATGAATATAATAAATAAAATAGAAGAATATCTTAAGTCATTAGATAAAAAAAATAAGATAATGCTTTATTTTGGGGTGTTTTTATTGGGTGGTCTTTTTTATTATTATGTTAATTATGAAATTTTAGGACTTAAGATTAATAAACTTGAAAATGCAAAACAGTCTCTTTTAGAAAAAATAAAAAGACAAAAAACAGTTTTGGCGGTTGAGCTTATTAAGCTTAGGAAAAACTATAATGCTTTAAAAAAGGAGAATTTTACCTTAAAAGAAAATCTTAAGTATTTAGAAATGCTTGTTAATACATCAAATGTAATTATTTTAAATGATAAAACTTTTTTTTCTATTTTGAATAAGATACTTGAAAATTCTAAAAAGAATGATATAAATTCTTCTTATCTTATAAAAGATATGAAAAAAGAAGGTTTAAAACAGTTTGATGTAATTACACAGGGAAATATTGATACGGCTAAATTTTTCAATATTGTTTATTTTTTAAGAGATGTAGAGAAGATTTATTGTATTAAAACTTTAAAAAAAGTGGATCTTAATAAAAGTTCTAATAAGATAAAGTTTAATATGGAATTTAATTTCTGGAGTTATAAATGAAAATTATTTTAATGTCGATTATTGCAATTTGGTTATTTGCCGACGTTAAAAGTATTATCTGGAAAATAAAACAGATGGAGAATATAAAATATAAGTTTATTCCTTTTGTGCAATATAATCCTTTTGAAGACGAAAAAGTGAAAAAAAAACCTGTAAAAAAAGAAAAAAAATTAAAAACATCTCATCATGAAGTATTAATATTAAAAGTGTATGCGGTTTTTAACGATAAAGTATATATTAACGGAAAGTGGTATAAAGTCGGTGATGAGATTTACGGAAATAAAATAGTAAAGATATATCCTACAAAAGTGGTTTTTATAAAAAACGGAAAAATTTTTGAAATTCCTATAGGTACGAAAATCTTAAAGGTTAACTAAGTGAAAAAAGTTTTTATGATTATACTTTTTTTATCCGTGTTGTTTGCAAATGTATGTGATAAAAAACTTTTCTCTCTTTCTTTAAACGCACCTATGCCGTTAAAAAGCGTTTTAATGGATTTATCACATGAATGTAATCTGAATATTATTTTCAGTGATAAAAAATCAAAAGAGATAGTAAATAAACATAATCTTGAATTTGTAAATATATCTCATGCTAATTTTAAGGAATTCTTAGATACCCTTTTTGAGGGTACTCCTCTTTTTTACACTTTAAAAAATAATAAACTTATTTTATCTTTTTATCGTACAAAAACGTTTACAATCGATTTTATTCCAAATATATTTAGCGGAAGCTCTTCTTTGGATGCGACGGATAACAGCGTTAATTCAAAGTATTCTTTTGACTTTTGGAAGAATCTGAAAAATAATTTAATTCAGATATTAAAAAATATAGATAAAAATTATAAACCTCCCGTGATAGATAAAAACTCGGGACTTATAACTGTAACAGGGAATAAAAAACAGTTAAAAGAAATTGCTGAATATTTGGAAAAACTAAGTAATAGAATTACCAAAGAAGTATTGGTGGATGTAAAAATTTACAGTGTGGAGCTGAGCGCTTCTCATACCACCGGAATTGATTGGGCTCAGTTATCTGTAAGTTTAGGATATTCAAATAATAGAAATGAATTTTTTGCTTCACCTGAGAGGGTTCCTGTTAGAAGTACCTATTTATTAGGAAAATCTTCTATATTTAATGCTGCCACCTTTAATATGAGTGCTTTTTTAAATTTTTTGGCAAAAAACGGAAACGTAAATTCCATATCAAATCCTAAAATAGTAACTTTAAACAATCAAAAAGCTATAATAAGTATTGGAGACACTATTTATTACAAATATGCTTCAAAAATAGATAATGAAAGTGATAATCCGACTGTGGAATATGAAATAGAATCAAAGTTTGTAGGGGTTCTTTTGGATATAACTCCTCAAATAAGTGACGATGATGAGATTATATTAAATATAAATCCTAGAATAAGTGCTTTTAAGGATGTTAATCAAATAAATAATCCTCAAAGAGACAGGCCCCCTGATACAAAAGACAATATGCTGATAACAACCGTTAAATTAAGAAACAATCAGACACTGGTTTTAGGAGGATTAATTACGGATGATAAGAACTTGCAGGTTAACGGTGTTCCTATTTTAAAAGAAATACCTTTAATAAAGTATCTGTTTTCGTCTAAAGAGACATTTTCCAATAAAAAAGAACTTGTTTTCGTAATTACGCCTAGAATTATAGATTTAAATAAAAACACTTCATTGAAAGATTACGGATATAAAAAACTTCCGAGTTTAGAGGATTTGGATGTTAAGTGATTTAATAAATGAATTTAAAGACGTTATCAACCCAAAAGATGTGTTTAATTATTTTGAATTTGATGTAGCTAAAGAAGAGATAATTTCTTCAAAATCAAATATTATATTTTTATTAGGGGACCCGGGAAGTGGAAAGAGTTTTATGTTTTCATATATTAAATATAACTATCCTAAAAAATATTCCTTAATAAGTACCCCTTATAAAAAAATAACTTCTTCTGATTTAGCTTATAAAAAAATTCTTATAGACGAAGCTCAGCTGCTTTCAAAAGAGAAACTTGAATATTTCAGAATTTTAAGTGACAGGGGTTATCAGATTATTTTTGCTATGCATAAGGAAGAAGGTGAAAAAATAGCCGCTTTTCCTCAGTTTAATTCAAGATATATTCATAAAATTTATATGCCCAATCTCTCTTTTAGCGAGTTTGAAAAATTTGTAATGTCCAAATTTATAAAACATAACAGATATGAACTTGTAAACAAAAAAAGTCTTAAAAAAATTTATAAATATACAAAAGGAAATTTTAGACTTTCAAAAAAATTTATTTTTACGGCTTTAAGCTTACTTAATTTTTCTTTTGAACATTCTTTAAAATATAAAAAGATAGATTCATGCATTATTGAAATGAGCGCTATAGAACTGGGGTTTTAAGATGACGTTTTATGAGCTTGAGAGACTTTGTAAAAAAAGAAGATTAAAAAGAACGTTATTGCGGATTTTATTTTTATTTTTCTGTATAGGAGTTGGGATTGGCAGTTATGTATTTTTTGATAAGTCTGATAAAAATCCTGCTATGGTAAAATATCAAAAAACAAAAATAGAGACTAAATCCTCAACACTTATCCCTATAGTGGATTTAAATATTACTGTTGATAAAAAAGTCGTAAAAAAAGAGCATAATAAAACCGAAGTCAAAAAACAAAAACCTGTAAAAATAAGCAAAAAGAATATAAAAGAGGATATAAAACATGAAAATAAAAAAATACTCTCAACCAGGGTAATGCCTCCTTATGAAAACTGTATTGCTATAGCTGAAGAATATTATAAAAGAGGAGATTATAAAGAAGCGATAAAATGGGCTAAAAATGCCAATATACAAAATAAGGAAGATAAACGTTCATGGATTATTACGGCTAAATCTTTATACGCTTTGGGTAAAAAAGAAAAAGCGGTTAAAATTTTGAGGCTGTATAACAGATATTACCCCTCTTTAGAAATAGAAACCTTAATAAAAGAGATGCAAAAATGAAAAAATGTTTTTTGTTTTTAATTCCGGTATTGGTTTTAGCCGGTATTGTCGATGATTTTAAATTAAAAAAATATAAAAAAATATGTAAATGGGAAAATATCAAAACTTATTCGGATAATGAAAAAATTTTAAGTATTATAGGTGTTTCTTGCGTAAGAAGCGACAGAATTTATGTACTTCCTTCAGTTATTAACAGATTAAAAAAGTTAAAATCATCACGCCTTAACGCTTTATATTTTTCTACTCTTTATATGCAGCAGAAACTTATATACTCTTTTTTGTGCGGAGATATAAATCTTAAGGATTTTTCTTTTCCCAAAACGGATTATATTTTTTCGGTTTTGTTTGAAAAACTGAAAAAAGGTGATTTTTCTCAAAAAGGGAAAAAATATTCTATTAAAATAGGCTTAAATGAATTTATTTTATATATAAAAAATGATAAAATGATAATAGACGAGTATTTAAACAGAAAATTAATAAAAAGGCATATTTATAAATGATAAGAAAACAGGTAAAACTCGGGGATTTATTAGTAAAAGAAGGGATTATTTCAAAAGAAGACCTTTTAAAGGCTTTAAAGAAGCAGCAGGAGTATGCATCAAAAGGAATTTATAAAAAACTCGGAGAAATTCTTCTTGAGTTGGGAATTGTTTCGGAAAAAGAGATTTTAGAAGCTCTTTCAAAACAGTTAAATATTCCTTTTATAGATATATTTGGAGAAGAAATAAATTATGATTTTTTAAATAAATATCCTTACAATATTTTAGAAAAGCATTTAATTTTGCCTTTTAAATCGGATGAAGATTTTATTTATGTGGCTACCGCCGATCCTTTGAATTATGACGTTCTTGATATGATAGAAAGAATGTCTACAAAACCGATAAAAATTTTTATAGCTTTAAGCAGGGATATAAGAGCAGCCCTTGAAAGATTAAAAATATATATTTCTACAAACGAACTTATAAAAAAAGTAAAGAAAGAATTAAAAGAAGGTAGTGGAGAAAATATAAGTGCTGTTGAAGAATTGTTGGATTTAATTTTGCAGATGTCTATTAAAAAAAGAGCTACCGATATTCATATAGAACCTCTAAGACATAATATTATGATAAGGGCTAGAATTGACGGAGTTTTAAAAGAGATTTTTTCTTTTGATAAAGAAATTTACTATCCTCTGGTTTCTAAAATCAAGCTTTTGGCGAATATGAATATTTCCGAAAAGAGAAAGCCTCAAGACGGTAGATTTTCAAGAAACTATAAAAATCATATTTATGATTTCAGGGTGTCAACCGTTCCTTCGCTGCATGGTGAAACGGTTGTTATAAGAATTCTTGACCAGCAAAAAATCCTTTTAAGGCTTACAGAACTTGGAATGAGTGAATATAATTTAAACAGATTTGAGACTGTTATTCATCATTCCCCTTATGGTATAATCTTTGTAACCGGTCCTACCGGAAGCGGTAAAACCACCACTCTTTATGCCGCTTTAAATGAAGTAAAAGGAATTGATAAAAAAATCATTACCATTGAAGACCCTGTTGAATATGAAATTCCCCTGATTCAACAGATACCTATTAATGAAAAAATAGGTATTACTTTTGCTTCCACTTTAAGAAGTGTTTTAAGGCAGGACCCGGATGTGATTATGATAGGTGAGGTCAGGGATAAGGATACGCTTGATGCTGCAATACAGGCGTCTTTAACCGGTCATTTGGTTTTAGCTACACTTCACACCAACGATGCGGCAAGTACTATTACAAGAATGGTCCAAATGGGGGCTCAAAGTTATTTGGTTTCAGATTCTTTAATAGGAGTGGTTGCCCAAAGACTTATCAGACGGATATGCCCTTATTGTAAAACAATATATAATCCTTCAAAAGAGGAATTGGAACTTATAAAACCGTTTTTAAAAGAAAAAATTGTATTTTATAAAGGTAGCGGTTGTAAGGAATGTGACTTTACAGGATATTTAGGAAGGGAAATGATAAGTGAAGTCCTTATAATTAATGAAAAAATCTCCCATTTAATAGCCTTAGGTAAAGATAAGCAGGAGATAGTAAAAGTGGCAAAAGAGTATGGGTTTGTGACGTTGGTGGAAGACGGTATTCAAAAATTAAAAGAAGGAATTACTACAATAAAAGAAATTTTAAGGGTGGTAAAAGTAGATGTATTTTGAAATTGAATATATAAAAAACGGTAAAGTCCAAAAAACTGTTATAAAAGCAGATTCTATGGTTCAGGCTCTTGAGATTTTTAGAAAAAAAAAGTTAGGTATTTTTAAAAGTGTAAAAAAAATAGAAAAGAAAACATTTATAAATAAAATTTTTAAAGACCTTTCTTTCTCAAAAGTAAATATTGAAGAGCTTTTATCTGTTTTTGATCAGATGTATGTGTTGTTAAATGCGGGAATAGGGATTGATGATGTTTTAAAAAATATTATGACAACTATAAAAGATAAAAAACTTAAAAAGGTTTTTCAAGATATTTATTATAATATTCAAGCGGGTAGCAGTCTTTATAATGCTTTTTCAAGATATGAGGATTATTTTGGAAATTTGGTTATTTCAATTATTAAGCTCGGTGAAGAGAGTGGGGATTTAGCAAATGCCCTTAAAGATTTAGCCACTATTTTGCAGGAGATTTTAGATAACAGAAAAAGATTAAAAAAGGCTACTAGATATCCTATTTTTATTATATTTGCTATGGTGGTGGCTTTTATTGTGGTTATTTTATTTGTGATTCCTCCTTTTAAGGATATTTTTGCCCAGTTAAAAACGGAACTTCCCTTGCCTACAAGGTTTTTGCTTTGGATAGAGGGCGCTTTAAGAAAATTCGGTCCTTATATTCTTACTTTTGGTATTAGCGGATTTGTTATTTTATCTTTCCTATATAAAAAATACTATCATATTAAATTGTTGTTTGACAAACTTATTCTTAGAATATATATTGTAGGTGATGTTATTGAACTTGCAATGAAAGGAAGATTTATGTATGTTTTTGAAAGACTTCTTGAATCAGGAATTCCTATTATCGATGCTTTGGATAATGCAATTAATATAGTAGATAACGAATATTTAAAGAGCAGGTTAAAATTAATTAAAAGTTCTATTCAAAAAGGCGGAAGTATTACTCAGGGGTTTGAAGATACGGGTCTTTTTGAAAATATGATAATTCAAATGGTAAAAGCGGGAGAGGAGTCCGGAAACTTAATTGCGATGTTAAGTAAAATTAGCAGATATTATCTTGATAAATACAGATATCTTGTCGATAATATAGCTGTATTGATTGAGCCTATTTTAATTGCGGCAATTGCCGGATTTGTTATTACCCTGGCTTTAGGTATTTTCCTTCCTATGTGGAATCTTACGGAAGCAATAAAATAAAAGGAATTGTTATGAATGTTGAAACGGGAAGTATAGTGGCATCTATAATAAGTACTGTTATTTTGGCTTTTGCGCTTTGGATTATATATAAAATTTCAAATATATAAAAAATTATTAAATTTTTGTTAAAAAAACTAAAGTTTTTTTGACAAAAACCGATTTATTTATGCTATAATAGCAAGGACAAAAAAATTGAAAAGGAGTTCACAATGAGAAGAAGCGGTTTTACTCTTATTGAGTTGATTTTCGTTATTGTAATTATCGGTTTATTGGCATCAGTTGCAATTCCTAAATTCTTAAACCTAAAACAAAATGCACAGGTTAACAGTGTTGTTAAAACTACGGTAGATGCAGCTCAGCAGGCAGTGGAAGTTGGTGTTAACTATAGAGGTTTAGAAGATCAAAAATTTGAAAAAGATTTTAACTTAACAGATATCGTTACTCTAAAAGGTAAAGGTTGGAGTGTAGTAAATTCTAATAGTTACCAATATAATATTATTACACCAGATAAGAACTATACAGTATCTGAAATCAATATGAGTAGTAAAGAAGTTAACTATTCAATTAACTGTAAAGCATTTGATGAAGCTGGTGATGCAGTGGCATATGAAAAATGTAAAAAAATAATCGGAGACGATAACACAACTGTAACACTTAGATGGTAAAAAAAGCTTTTACTTTAATAGAACTTATTTTTGTAATTGTTATATTGGGGATTTTAGCCTCCGTGGCTATCCCCAGATTTACCGGTTTAGTGGATAACACTAAGAAATCTGCCGTAAAATCTACTATAAACGCTGTTTTAACTTCTATAGAAAATATACACGGTCAGTGGATTATAAATGAAAATATGAAAACGTTTAAAGGTGCTGACGGGGTTGAGCATAATTTAAATGAAAACGGATATCCAAAGCAGCTTGATGAAGGGGCTAATACTTCCCGTGTATTTTCATATGTAATCAAAAATGCCGTGCCTTCCTGCAACGGCGGTAAAACAAACGGCTGTTGGAAAGAACCTTCCACAAATGAATATGAATATTATTTTAACGAGGGAAAAATTTTAAAAATAGATTATAATGCCACCACAGGTACGTTTGAATGCAAGGACGGGATTAATTTTTCAGAAGAAGAGTGTAACCATACTATTTTTGGATAGTTTTTGGTATAAAAATTTTAAATCCTTTTTTTTCTTTAGCAAGTTCTATTTTTCCTTCGTGTGCCTTTAATATTTCAAGACTTAA
>Ga0256836_1000491_pt1 | contig 20546 bp, 21 predicted proteins | sample 4561380metaG_FD_185974 | JGI IMG/M metagenome (GOLD analysis project Ga0256836, IMG submission 185974) | Hydrothermal vent microbial communities from Guaymas Basin, Mexico - 4561-380 | ecosystem: Environmental > Aquatic > Marine > Hydrothermal vents | place: Mexico: Guaymas Basin | collected...
TTTCAACGGTAGAGATTTAAGATGCCGTCCTCCTGGATTCCAAACAGGTTTTAGTGATTGCTGTAAGAAGACAAAAACTTGGTTTGGGCTTGGTTACTGTAATCAGAGTGAGAAAGAGCTTGCTGCTCTAAGGTCTTGGGGCAAGCTTGACGGTCAATGTCATTACGTTGGTAAGTACTGTGCGGTAAAGGTTCTGGGAATTTGCCTGCAGAAGAAGAAAACTTATTGCTGTTTTAACTCAGTTCTCGCAAGGATAGTTCAAGAGCAAGGAAGGGAACAGCTTGGTCTAGACTGGGGAAGCCCCGAATCTCCAAACTGTCGTGGTTTTACTCCTGAGGAGTTCCAAAGGATAGACTTCTCAAAGATTGACTTTTCCGAGTGGTACGAGGACCTCCAGAAACGCATCAAGGAGAACCTCAATGTCTTTAAGAATGAAATGCCAGAAAAGATTCAAAACTACTACGAGAACCTCCAGAAGTATTAGGAGACGCTATGAGGAAAGGGTTGCTTTTCCTTTTTATGCTTGTGTTTCCTGTGTCTTCTCTTGGAGGCGGATTTTTCGGCTCAAATAAAGAAACGGGATGGTTCTGGAAGAAAGAGGGCCAGGAAAGCCAAGAGAAGAAAAAGGAGGTGAAGGAAAAAGAGAAGAAAACTCCAAAATTCGTGCATGCAGAAATTGAACAATCTAAAGAGCTGAAAAACAAAGACGCCGAGCTTTTAGCGTCTTTGCCTGTCAAGCTGACGGAGAAAGACTTGGAGAAGTTAACCCCAGCCCAGATAGGGGAACTATATAGTCTGTATGTAGAGAGAGCTCTCTACAAGCCGAATGTAGCTGATTACGAGAACATTTTGCTTATCCAGAACTATGCAATGAGGAAGTCAATGACTTATACGGTGGCTTTACAGAAAGTTCTCAGGGAGCATCCGGAGTGGAACCCTGCTGTTTCACATCCCCCTTCAACGTTTGGTCGCCGTGTGGATTTCTTAGCTAAGGAAAAGAGGATTTCTCAGATGCTACAGAAATGGAAGGATAGAGCGGGATTGTATTTCTTCTTCAAAGAAGGCTGTACCTTCTGTGAGGCTCAAGCTCCAATCTTAAAAAGGTTTCAGAGTTTTTCAGGCTGGAAAGTCTTAGCTATTTCTACTACAGGAGGTTGTCTGAAGGAATTTCCTGACTGCACTCAGGATTATGGCCATCTTGCGGAAAAGCTTGGAGTTCCCGCCTTTCCTGCGATTTTTCTTGTTATTCCTGACTTTAAGGATGGTAAGCCTTTGATTCAGCCGGTTTCCTATGGGCTTATAACTCTTGATTCTCTTAAGAGAACGGTTTACGAAATTCTCTATACGATTGAGAATGGCCATCCCCCAGAAGTTGAGAAAAAGGATTGGGAGCTTAAGGAAAAGCCTGAGATCAAGGAAGTCTCTATCCCTGAAAAGCTTAAGAAGATAGCATCTCTTCTAAATAAAGTAAGAGATAAGAAGAAAGAACAGGAAATTAGCCAAGCTATAGAGAACCAATTATGGGGTGAATAATGAGAAAGCTATTGGCTGCTTTGACTACAGTAATTGTCTTTAGCTCCAGTGCGTCAGCTCTGGACCTTAAAGGGGCATACAACGACATTCTCAAAAACACTACAAATCCTAAAGTTGTTCAAGGACAGGAAAGGGGATATGTCACTTTGGGTTCTGTGTACTACAGAGTGCCTCATTCAACCCTGAATCTTGTTACTTTTCAGCCTCCAAAAATTAGAGCAGGATGTTCTGGAGTAGACCTCACTTTTGGTTCACTGTCCTACCTTAATCTTGACCAGATAGTTCAGTGGTTGAAACAGATTCTTCAGGCAGCTCCTGGGGTTGCTTTTGAAATTGCGTTAAAAAAGTTTCTTCCTGGAGTCGCCAACGTATTGAACGAACTTTCAACTACGGCTCAGCTTGTTAACCAGATGGGAGTTGATTCCTGTCAGGCCAGTAAGGCTCTCGTTTCTCATCTTTTTGGCTTTGGTTCCAAGATGACAGAGGCGGAACAGCAAAAGAGTACAAACGACAATGCCAAGTCAGGAAACGCTGACGACTTCTTTGCTTCCTTGAATAAAGCTCTTAAGAGCTTTAACCAATCTTTGAAGGACTGGTTATCCACGTCAGAGGGTAAAGCATATCAGCAAGAAGTTGCCAAAATAAGGGGAGACTTGCTTTACAAGCAGTTTGAGAAAAAGTATGGAAAGGACTTTGACAAGAGTAACTCTTGGGCTGCAACCCAGTTTCGTCTGATTTCATCCCTAATAGGAGATGTAGTTATTTCCCGAAAGGCGACAGATTCGGCAGGGAGTGATCCCGGTGCTGCACAGCTTTATGACGTGGGTTATGCCTATCCTGTTCTCAATATTTCAGACCTTCTTCACATTAGCAGTTCTGGCGTCAGGTATGTATACGGAATTAAGACTTATAAGGATGCTCTTGGGGAGTTCAGGGGAGTAGATGAGTCCGGAAAAGAGGACCTGTACCAGATAATGAAGAACCTTTGCTCTGATGCTCCTGCAGGATACCAGTCCTACTGCACCAGTGATCCTGGTTTTGCAGGGCTTGTGAGAGCATACATGTATAGCATTCTTCACAAAATAGAAACCCATACTCCCTTAAGCGATAAGGAAAAGCAGTTCGTGGGAGCTACACCTTTGCCTATTCTAAAGTGGCTTAATACCCTTGCTTATTTCCCCGGAGTTGGTGAGAACTTTATTGAAGGAAGTAAGGATTACATAGCCTCTTACTACGTTGAGGCTCTGATAAGAGACGGACTGTACGGTATCTCTGGCCTGCCATGGAAGGATATGAGTGAAGAGCAAAGAGATTTCATAAAGGTCCTCTATAGTATGGCTGGAAGAAGGATAAAGGAACTTCAAGATATCAGAGAGAAAACAAAGTTTCCTATAAAGACCTTTAACCAGTTCGCTAACTTTGTTAACCATTATGAGAAGGCTGTTGTTACTTCTCTTGCCAATAAGGACATCTTTACATCTCTCTAAGGAGAACAGATGTTTGTTCCAGGGGGAGAAATCAAGGTTGATAGAGAATTCCTTCAATTCCTTCCAAAGAAAGGGAATGTATTTTTGCCTGCTGACTCGGGTATCTCTATAGAGGAGGTTTCCTCTCTTTCTTTGAGGTTATCTGTCAATTCCTTTACAGCCTTTCTGATAAGAAAGGCTCTGATATCAGCACTTGCAGGTTTAGAAATGCCTCCCATTTCTTTTGCCGGATGTACTGTCTCTCTAACTCCAAATCAAAGAGGAATTAAGATTCGCCTCTTCAATGAGAATGAGAAGAAAGGTTCTTCCTTTATCGTTCCTTACGGAAGGGTTATCCCTCTATACCAAGCCTTGAAACCGTCAGCAAGGTATGTAGAAGAAGTCTACTCTTCAGAGGGAACGGCCGTTTTGATACTCACACCAGATGTGGACCAGCTGTTAGTGTCTGACGGTAGTCAAAGCCAAAGTTTTGACTTGTCAGGAGTTTTTCTTCTTAGGGAAGTCCTATTAAGGGTTTTGATTAAAAAAGCAACAAACGTGGCTTTTAGAGAGGGTAAATTTGAGCTGATATCTTCTGAGAATGCTGCTCGTTTAAGGGATATTACAGTCAGTTTTGGAAGGTTCAGGACTCCCTTGACTAAGCAAGCTCTTGTATCCATTCTGAGTGTGTGCTGACATGGCGTTAGTAGTTGTGGAATCTCCAACGAAAGCCAAGAAAATACAGGCTATTCTCGGAAAAGGCTTTACAGTAAAGGCAAGCCTTGGCCATATCCGGGACCTACCCTCAAACGAGTTTGCCATAGATCTGGAAAAGTTAAAGAAAGGGAGTTTCCCCTTCGTATTCTCCCTTCTCCCGGGAAAAGGCAAGATAGTAAAGGAGCTTAAAAGGATGGCCAGAGGACAAGTTGTCCTCTGTGCTTCCGACCCTGATAGGGAAGGGGAAGCGATAGCGTGGCATATAGCAGAGCTCCTTAAAAAGCACGCCAAGGAGATAAAGCGTATAGAGTTCAATGAAATAACGAAGAGGGCGATTGCGGAAGCAGTTAAGAGGCCAAGAGAGATAAATAACAATATAGTAAGAGCTCAATTCGCAAGGAGGGCGATAGACAGGATTCTTGGTTACCTGATTTCCCCGGAGCTCCAGAAAGCTCTGGGGAAGCGTTCCTTGTCTGCGGGCAGAGTCCAGTCAACAGTTCTTGCAGAGATAGTTAGACGGGAAAGAGAAATAAAGGAGTTTGTTCCTAAGCCGTTTTGGGTTGTAGAGGCAGGGGTTTCAAAAGACGGGAAAAAGTTTACAGCGAAAACAGACAAGTTCTGGGAGAAAGAGAAAGCTGAAGAGAACCTGAAGTATCAGACTCTCAAGGTCGTTAAGGCTGAGAAGAAAAAGAAACTTGAAAAGCCGAAAGCTCCGTTTACATCCTCGGTTCTCCAGCAAGAGGCTAACAGATTCTTCAAGTGGAGTCCTGAACTCACGATGAAAGTTGCTCAAGAGCTCTTTGAAAACGGTTACATTACTTACCACCGTTCAGATAGCCCAAGACTCTCAGAAGAAGCTGTTTCAATGCTCAGGAACCTGATAAATCAGCTTTACGGTAAGGACTATCTGCCTGAAAAGCCTTACGTTTACAAGGCAAAGGGAGGAGCTCAGGATGCTCACGAGGCCATAAGGCCAACTAATTTGACTCCGCAGGGAGTTCCAGAAGCTCTCAAGAACAAACTAACGCCTCAGCAGTTGAAGCTCTACACGCTTATCTGGAAAAGGGCGGTAGCCTGCCAGATGTCCCCGGCCATCTGGAATACACAATCTGTTGTCCTTCAGAATGACTTAAGGATAAAGTTTACAGCCAAAGGAAAGACGCTTGTTTTTGAGGGTTGGAGAAAAGTCTATAGCGCTGAGGTAGAGGAAGACGGTGAAAGAATCCTGCCGGACCTCCAAGTGGGTGAAGTCCTGCCCGCAAAGGTAAAGCTGAAGGAAGATAAGACTAAACCTCCTTCCCGTTACTCGGAGGGCTCAATTGTCAAGTGGATGGAGAAAACAGGTGTAGGCCGTCCGTCCACTTATGCTTCTACTGTGAAGACATTGAAAAAGAGAGGTTACGTAGTTGTTAAGTCCGGAAAGATGATGCCGACGAATACGGCCTTTAGGGTCATAGAGTTCCTTGAAAAGAAACACCCTTGGATGTTGTCGCCAGAGCTTACGGCCGAAATGGAAAAGCAGTTAGACCTCGTAGAACAGGGAAAGCTGGACTGGAGAAGGCCGGTTCTGGAGACGATAGAAAAGGTAAGGGAGCTCCTGCCTCTCTTGAATGAAGAGCTTGACGATACACCGACAGAGAAACAGCTTTCTTTTGCCAGAACGTTATCTGAACAGCTCGGAGAGGGAATTCCGGGAGAGGTTCTCGTTTCAAGGAAAAAGCTCTCTGAGTGGATTACAAAGGCTAGAAAGAAAGTAGCTCAGCAGGAGGCCAACGCTCCCTTGAGTGAAAAACAGAAGGCTGTCATAGAGAAGAACGGAGATGAGAAGGTTAAGAGAGGTCTGCAAGAGGGAGACTACACCTACTGTCGTAAGTGGCTGGACGGGTTTTTTAAGAGTCTGAAGAAGAAGAGGAGGAAAGGTTGAGGGTAGAAGACTACTTGGAGCTCCTGCTCAAAATACCGGGGAGCTCCTTCAAGAAAGGACTTGTCCTCTGCGGGCAGAAGTCAGGCAGAATAGTTGAGGACTTCTACCGTTCACATTCTTCCGTTCTGCTTGTTGACTGCCCGCAGAGCAGTTCAGCAAAAGAGTTACTACGCTCTATTTTGAAAAAAATGGGTGTAGATTCTGCCGTTGGGAAAAAAGCTACTTTAGCAGAGCTGGAAAGTGCAGTCTTACGTCACTTGTGCTCGTTGCAGGTTAAGGTTCTTGTTCTCAGGAACTTTGACAGGATTTTTTCTAGAAAGCCTGCTGCAACTAAAAGAGTCCTTGTAACGCTCAAGTCCCTGCTCAATAGGGGTAGAACTGCCGTTGTTTTCACGGGAACGGAGGACGTTAGAAGAGTGATAGAAGCTGAGGAACAGCTTTCAAGGGGATTTGAACTTTAGTCTTTGCAGGAGAATATAGCTTGAATTTACACAGTTCTATGGATACTCCCCACAACCATTGGTGGTATTAATATTTTTACTATCTTTGTAGATGGTTTTGTTGTTCTCTTTAGCCTTTCAAGCTCATAATGAAAACATTCCTGAAGATTCATATTAAATCTTGATGGATATATCGTGAGGATCTGAACTTCACCTTCGTTATCTATTAGTTTACACGAGAGAAACCATACTGTTGTTAATTCTGGATAAGTTAGAACAGGTAAAAAGCAACTTTTTACTTCCTCATACTTAAATACTTTACCCATTAACAATTTTTCTTCTTCAGATTCCATCTTAAGATAAGCTACTATTATGTCTTCGCTCTTAGCTATTGTCTTAATTATTATGTCAAGATCATTCGGATGATTTAGGGGAATCTTATCCTCTATTTTTCTCTTACAAAAGTGGAGTTCCCTTTCTGTTATCTTTCCGTTTACGCATTTTTCTTCAAGTTTCTTACATGTTTTAGCCCTTGGAGAAGTTTTACGATTATACTTTTGGAAAAGACTCTGAGCATAGTTTGAATTGCAGTCAACCTCTCGCCAGTAAAATTTACCTTGCTGAATCATAGCGAGAATAAGTAAGGCTTTATTCATCAAATTTCTATCAATCAGACACAAGAGTAACCTCTGATGGAACCTTAGTGTTCAAGGAAAAAGAAGATGCAGGTTTGGATTTTTCGAAGTCTATCTGGATGGAAAAACCTGCATAATCAAGTTGTTTTATGATGAACTGTTCTTGAGTTAGTGTTCTATGGTTTAGGAATTTGGTATTCCCACTTTTAACTGCTTCTTCAAGTTCCTCGAAGAAAGTGCTGAAAAAGATAGAGTCCTTTCTTGGGAAGGCAACCAGGAGTTCTTTACCCTTGAAAACATCTGATTGGAGACCTGTTTTTATTTGTAACTTTCCTATGAATCCAGAAAGTAGAAGAATCAAATACGTCTCTGTTTCTTTTTTCTCTGTTATGGAAACCCTGTCTATCAACGAAGTTATATCAAAAAGGAGATTATCTGCAAGCTCTTCAAGCAACCTTTTTTTTACAACACGCGGAATATCCTTAGAAGGAAGAAAAAGTAAGACTACATACTTTTTCTCTCCTTTGGTTCTTCCTTCAACAATAACAGCATCGAGATTGTACGTTTTTGGCTTCTTGAGCCAAGAAGGAACATAATCGGGAAACCTTAGCTTCTTGGAAAGAATGAGATCTAATGCCCACCACCAAAATGTTTGATTAAATAGAGGTTCAGGAACTTCTTCTCCAATTCCTTTGGTCATTTCTTCTATCAGATATTGCCTAAACGAGAAAATATTAAAATTGCTAACTATCAAAGGAGCTTTCTTAATAAGAATTCTATCAAGGTGGCGTAACTTCTCACAGTGTTTCTGGTAGACTTTCCTTTTATTCAGAGCTACAGAGAGATTGACATACCCACTATCTGTAAATAGTCCAAGAAGTCTTGTTCTTATATCGAAAATATTAAGCCACGATTGGTCATCAGATTCCAAATCAATCTCAAGAAAGTCCAGATGATTTTCGTACATATCAAGATAATCCACTATGAGTAGATTAAGCTCTTCCCATTTCCTTTTAGGATTTCCTTCCATCAGTTTCATATTCTCTGTTTTCCTCAAAAGCAGTTTGTAATTATGTTAATACATTGAAAATTAGAATAGAATAGATACTAACTTTTGTTCACATGTTCTTTCTCCAACCGTATATGAATTCTTCTCCCCCTCTAAGTCGCAAATAGCCTTACATACTCATCAGGTAAAGTCAACTTAAAAATCGTAGGTAGGGCTTTTCTGCCTAACGCTTTGTAAATTCTCATTGCAGCTGATACTCTCATTCTCCTCTTTTCGGTCTTCATCCTATGGAGCTGGCCTGAATCAAAAAAGCGTCTCAAAGCTGCAACGTTTTCTCGGATGAACTGATTAGGATCTACTGAATTTGCTTCCCTAAGGGCCTTCCGAATTTCCTTTTTACTCTCTTTCAATCCATAGCGATGTTTAATAGCGTCAACCACTATGTCTTGCATCTCTTCTTCGGTGAACCCAAGCTCACGGAGAAGATTTAAAAACTTCTCAGTTAGAGTAATGTTCCCACCGTATACGACCGCACAGAACTTCCCATAGCTATATACATCCTTACCCTGCCTGCGAAGATCCTCTATGAAATCCTTTACGGTTCTATCTCCCTTTATCTTTTCTAAACGTTTGACTATTCTATCTTTCCAAAGCACATCATCCTCCATTTAAGAGCAGGTAGGGAGCTCCCTACCTGCAGGCGTCTATCTTGTCTATCCTTACCAATTTCCCATCCTGAAGGACTCTCACCTCAACCTTGCAGAAGTGTTCGTCTCTCAAGGCCTTTCCTATAAGTTTATAGCCATTGATTTCCATTGAGAACTTACCGTAATCTGCTGCCTGTTTTGCTACCGCTTTCTCTGCTTTTTCTACTTCTGACGGCACAGATAAGTTAAGTTCTGTATTGCCCAGAGGAATAGGCTTTCCATTACAAATTTTGTAATTATATACCTCTACGCTACCAGCATTGTTAACCGCAACGCTAACAAGATCACAGCCCAAAGCGTCCTCTCCATTATAGAATGCCCTATATATAACAGCTCCCTTTTGCCTCACGAGGTCCATCTTTTCATTTGCTGCCTGAACGGCAAACAACTTCGTAAACAACCCACCAACCATTAAAGGAGTATGTGGAGTTTCAACTGCCGGCTCCTCATTCTCGGAAGTCAAAGATGAAGAACTACTATTACCGGCCTGGAGGAAGAACTCGTATTGGAATTGGTCGTTAATGAACCTGTAAGGTTTAACCTTCATTTCAAACGGCTGGTCGCTTCCTACACATCTGTAGAACCCTTTTAGAGGATACTTCATAATCTTCCTTCCAGATTTATCGTAGGTCTCGTAAGGATATCCATAAAGTCCATCCTTTTCTGCCAGTTTGCTGAACCACACTTCAAGAGGTTTCCCGTCTTTCTGGAGCTCTCCTCCATGGAGTTGACAGTATTCAATTGCATGCCAGAGAAAACCAATCCTATAAACCATATCTTTAGGAACACTGAAAGGCATAGGATTGTCTGCTCCTAACCTTGCCTTCCACCTTTGAGGTCCGAGCTCTAGATATCCAACTATGTAATTCTCCTTCCTTTCTCTCTCCATAAACTCAGAAAGGTCAAGCTTTGGGAAGAGCTCTACGTCTTTACTGTAAAAACCAAAATCGGTTTTTACAATGGGTTCTGGCTTATGTTTTACTACAAGAATGGCTTCGTAGATGGTACCTAATACACTGCTTGAATCCCAGGCTCTGCCTTTAACATGCTCTACCTGGAACGGATAAGTACCCCCTTCGCATCTAAAGGTTTTGCCAGGCCCAAAATAGCGAAACTTTGCGCTGCTGTTTTCTACAGAAGAGTAAGAAATCTTTTCTATGCCTTTTCCTACGACGAGATCTCCTCCGTGAGCCCTGCAGAAATTATAAAGTTCTGGGATGTAGTTCCAGACTGCATCAACTCCTGAGTCAAGTTCTCTGGCGGCAATAACTGTAAGGTTATCGCCTACTGAAGCGAATTTCTCATACCCGAGAGCTCTTAAGTATTTCCTAACGCTATTTCCCTGTCTTATCTTGCTTAATTCGCCGGTTGAAACTTCAGGAGCTGGTTTACCTCCTCTGGGTAAAGCTCTTATTTCCTTGGCTATCTCACTGGTACAGGAGGACAGCAATAATACGGTAGCTAATACTAAAAACCTTTTCACAACTTTCCTCCCCTCTTTGATTTCTCCTTAGCGGTTTTTATAAGTAATTTAAGCTCACCCTGGAAGGTTTCTCTTTCTTCATCGGTAAAAATATATTTTCCAACGGTAGACAATCCTCTAAGCAGGCTCCGCGCCTCTATAACGATATTGTTGAAAAAACACGCACTTTCTCCCGGAAATCCCAAACGTTTCCACAGAGAGCTTAGACGTTCTTGCACAGACAGTCTAACTAATTTAATAGCAGAAGGCTCAAGCTTAAGGAGTATGAAACAGGGGGGAGCTCCGGAAGAAAGGTTCATATCTTCAATCGTTTTCATAAAGTCCCGCAATTTTTCTGAATCCTCTAAGAGATAGAAATCTCCCCTTTCCGGTCTTAACGGGAGCATCCCGAGCTTCTTGAAATAAAAATTGGCAATTTCTGTTATCTTCTCAGTTACTACAAAATCCAGCGTCCTATGGTACAAGTCCCGGATATCTTCAAATAGCTTATGAACAGCTCTCAGCCCTTCAGGTTCTAAGTCCTTTTCTCTCTGAAGTAGGAGCTCTCCTTCAACGAGTGCTGCCCTGCCAATTCTCTTGCCACCAGCGTAAATAGCGTAGCCAACATCCTTGTCACCCGCAAAAGTAACCTTTCCTAAAGGTTTATACTCTCTGTTAAGTAACTTCCTCCCTCTCACTATCCGGAAAGCAGCTTCCGGACTGTAGGGTTTTGTTTTGATACCGAACTTCTCTTCCAGGACTTTAAGAAGTTCCAGGGTAGCCAAGTAGTTCCTAAAATTTTTTGCTACCAATACTGTTTTATCCTGGGCCAACGAAAAATCCATAACATCACCTCTCCTTTCCAAATAAAATACTCCTGTAAAACAGGATTGCAAGCATTTTTCCTACAGCCAGCATATAATTAGCGTTAGTCCAGCTCTTGGAGGACGTTGTGCCTAAAGAATTAGCTGCGGATATAGAGCGGTTCATAACCAAAATAACATACTTAAAATCCGAAAGAAATCAGATACTGGAGGAAACCCTGGCGTTTATCGGGTCTATTGATAAACAGTTAAGTCGTAAGGAAATGCTGGAACTTGCCAGACAGAGAGTTTTTGAAATTGCCGATAAACTCGTATACAATACTTCTATATAGCTTAAGTAATAATTAAAACATTAGACAATATTATGGAAGAAGTGGAGTGTGTAATTGTCAAGTAAGGAGTTGTTCAGTAAGAAAAAAATCTTAGAACTGATCTCTATAACTGTTGCGGTTTTAACTATTATAACCGCTATTTTAACAATTAAACAACACATTGACTCATGCAAAGAAACACTAAAAAAAGAATTAGAGTTCTATGAACAGTTGGATGGAATATTAGACAGAAGTAAAGAAAGATTTATAGAATTCTTGTCCAGAATTGACGAAGATAAAAACTGTGTTTTTTCATATATTCATTTAAGCTTAAAAGGCAAATGGAAAAAAGATTTACTAAATAAAACAATAACTATCGACCTTTATCGGCAGAATAAAAAAAACATCCGTATTTTCGTCAAAGTAATCAACCATCCAAAATTAAAGGCTTGCAACTTAACACTATATAAAGTTGGAACCATCATTAAAGCTAATATTCCAGGTAGTTATACGGTAATTCACCCAATCATAGCAGATTCCTTTATAACAGATAATAAGCAATCTAAAATTATTATACCATCTAAGAGGTTCTTTTATTATTTAAGGAGGTTTTCAAACTGCAATCAAATACGCTTTTTCTTGGAAAAAAGCGCAAAGTTAATCTTGAAAGGAAGCCCCATCAAAAAAGAAGAAGATCCAATTTCAACCATCGTACGGATAGACCTTGCCTACCGCATATTAAAAATACCAGGTAAATATAGAATAGTTGGTTTCAAGGAAACAGACAAAGAAACAGTTTTTACTTTATTGAAAAGTGAAGACTTAAGAATAATCAAGGAGTGGTCCATTAGACTTAGAAGTACATTTAAAGATATACACAATCAAATGGAGAAGCTGATTATGAAAAATCAATATTTTATTGACAAAGATCCTGAAATGAAGGCAATAATTAACCAACTTTTAAGACACATAGACGGATACAAAAGGGTATTCAAAAAATGGGAAATGGGAGATTATTCTGAGCTTACTTCTGATGTTAATTTTCCAAGCGAAATTAATAGTATGGTGAAGAGAAAAATTTCTCTACTTAAGAAAAAATTGAACTCCTTTTCTCTATGTTGGTGAGAAGAAAATAAAATAAACATAGTCTATGACTGTTACCCGCAGATATTTTCAACTCCTCTTCTCTTAAAAGCTCTTCTGAACACTTCTTCCCAGTTAGCTCCAACTGCACATAAGGCGTCAATAAGAAGTCCTATCTCTACCCGTCTATTATAGTTGTCAAGCCACTTGAAGATTCGGTCATAGTCAGAACGGGACCAGCCTTTCTCATCGCACAAAATACGGATAACGTTGTGCTTAGCAAATTCCTTCTTTATCTCTTCCTTGAGGAACTCCTCTAACTGAAGACTCTCAGGCCTTATCCGTCTTCCTACCCGTTTTTCTCTATTGCTTTTCAACTCTCTCTCCTAAGGCAGTTTGGTTAATTTTATACAACATGAGTTCTAAAAAGGAAACAATGCAAACCACACAGGCAAACAGACAATTACGTCCTGACAGTAGCTGTTTCCTTTTTATATAAGGCGTTGTATAAATTTAACGGTTCAAAAAGCGTTCCCAGCTACGCTTCCCAAAAATCTTCTATAGCATGAGCAAGAAGAAATACTTTGTGAGACGAGTTCCCCTTATCGGGAAGGAACAGCCTCAGAATATAGCTGTTTCTCCTAAAATCCTTTAGAGAAGGAATTCCGGTGAATTCTCTTCCATCCCTCATAACAAACGTACAGGAAACTGGAGATTTCAAACTTTTCAAAATAAGATAGCGAATTTCCCTAAAGTCCTCCCTCCACTTGCCAGGAATAACAGGAACAGATTGAACATCCCCAGATATCAGATGTTCAGGATATGGCCTGACGAACGAGAAAGCCGTAATGTACAGCTTTGCATACATAACAATGCTTTCCTGATCTGAAAGAACAAGGTAGTGGACTAAAGAACCATGCCAGTAGAACCGTTCTACAGCACTTTTGGAATGCGGATAAAGAAAAACTTCAAAGCGGGTCTTCCTGAAGGGCTCAGGAAGCAACGATAAGAACCTCTTCCCTATCCCTTTCCTAAACCGCAAAGCTTTTATATCCGGAAACTTAACTACCGTTCTATTTGAAAGAACAAGTTGTCTCCTGTCAACGTCCATATCCCTTATTCTTATATTACGTTTAACTCTCCCAAGACCTATAGAAACATCAAAAGGTAACCTTAATTCAGCAATTCCACGTAAGAGGAAGTTTTCAAAGTCCTTATCAATTTGCATTCTTCCCTCCAGCAAATACCTGGAAAAAGAAATGCTCTGGATACAGTTCACGACTCTTCCTGAGCAATTCCTTAGGCCAGCGAAAGTTCAAGTCCGACAAAGAAATAGCGGAGTCCCAAACACGAGCCTTTATAAGCCCCCACTTTTCAAGACAAGAGATGCTCTCCTCAATTTTCTTTTTCCTTAGTTTCAAGACTCCTTTCAGATCCTCAAAAGACACTTCAGAAGGGACACCTTCCTGTTGTGAACGAGATATCAGATAAAGGTACACTGCTTTTGTATAGACATCCACAGGCAGAACAGTAAGAAAAACCGGATAAGAGAAGAACGAATCCGCTTCAGCAAGTGACGGTAACACTTTAAGAAAAACCTTAGGTAACAGGGGTAAAGGGAAAAGATGAAGTGAACTGAAAAAGCCATCCGCTAACTTACCTGTCAATATTCCCCTTTCCTTCAGAAAAACCAGAACCGAATGAACCCTGGTTTTGCTCTCCAAAGACAAAACATTCTGGAGCTCCTCATACGACACAGAAACTTTCTGGTTTCCTGCAATGCCCGCAATAGAATAGAGATGAGCCAGGGAGATAATCAAACGAGAGACGGAATATCTCGCAGCTCCTGGGATTCTTCCCAAGTCAAAGATGACAGCTGGAAGGAGGCCAAGAGGAAACCTTAGGCAGAAAAGAGAAAATCGGCTATCAGTCATTTCTCTTCCTTCCGTTTAAACCCGCACAGAATATTGGAAAGTTCTCCCAGTATTTCCATTAACTTTCTTTGATGCTCAGGGGACATTAAACTATCCCCATTAAAATATGGAGATTTCGCAGTCTCTCCTCCCCTCGTAGAGTTACCTTGGAGACTACAAGCTGGTTTATCAGCTTCTCCCGTCACGACGGGTATCCAGCTATTAACTCTCCCTCTAACCCACTTGAAGTGGTAGAGGGAGACAGCTTCAAGGGAGAGGTTCTCCTTCTCTCCCTTCAATATGTTAACAGCTCCGTTTAAGTCTGCATTGATTCTTCCACAGTCTGGACAGATTACATAATGTTGATGTGGTCTTTTAACGAAACTACTACACTTAAAACACTTTGAGCTGGTATAAGGTTCTGGAATCGGTTCAAACCCGATTCCAGCCTCGGTTAGCTTTTCTTTGAGTCTTTTTGCTACATAATTTCTCACCCAGAAGTTGTGCAGGAGAACGTTTAGCTTCCCAAAGTCTTTACCTTCCCTGATTCCCGTTAAGTCTCCTACATAAACTTTCTTAACTCCTCTTGAAGTGCAGATTTCTACTACACGGTTGAGCATTGCGTTAATGGACTGCTTCAGTCTCCTGTCTCTCTTGGCGTATAGTTTCTGAAGTTTCTTCGAAGTGTAAGCTCCGCTTTTGTTAAGGACAGACTGATATTCACCTATTTTCCTGTTCCACCTCTTGTAGTCCTTGATTAGCTCTCTGCTCTTAAACTGGAAAACCTCTACTCCTTTGTCAGTTTCTACCGCAAGCGTTAGAAGATTGCGGATTCCAAAGTCTATACCCGCTAATTTTTCTTCTTTTGGTTTCCCTCTCGGCTTTTCCAGATTAACAGCTACATAGCACCACCACTCTCCAGCTTTACAGAATATTTCAGCTCTACCAAAACTTTTAATGTTCTCGTAAGGAATGGAGTATTTTGCTTTGACCTTCAATCTCTTACTGCTTATATCTCTCGGAACTGTTAGCTCAAAGGAAAACTTCCCTAAGCGATAGCTTTTGCTACTCTTAATGTAGATGTTCATAGGAATAGTTTGGTTTTTCTTCCGGTTTTTCTTGTATTTCGGTGGAAAAACTTTCTTTATGTGGGAAGGTAGCTTTCCTTTTTTCTCCAACTTTTTGAGTTTCAAAAACGACTTCCAGTCTTCTGAGAGCTTTTTCAGAACTTCTTGCGCTATGTCTGAGGGAAGAGACTTATACTCTGGTAGGTCTTTTGCTAAGTTGTAGATAGCTCCATTACTGAGTTTGACTTTCTCGAAAGAAAAATACTGCTGTCTCAAAATGTAGTTGACACGGTTGTAGAGGCAACTGCATCTTAACTGGAGTTTTCTTAACTTTTTCTTCTTCTCTCCAGTAGGATAGAGTCTAACTTTGATTATTCGCTTCATAATGGCTCCTGAGAAATGACAACGGAAACTGGCCATTGATCATTTTCCATTCTTCTGTTTACACAAAATTTCCGCAACCTCTTTTAATACATTCATCAGGTCTTTTTGACGCTCTGGAGATAAAACCGAAAGAATTTCAAAGAGTTCAGAATTGGCCTGCTTATCAGAATTCATCAAAAACATAGGTCCTTTGCCAGTAAAGAGCCAGTTTAGATTCACTCTATATCTGTCAATCAAGATTTGAAGAAACTCAGCGTCTGGAAGTCTCTTACCCTTCTCATACCTGTTAATAGTAGCAAAACTCACTCCAAGCTCTTTAGCAAATTGCTCTTGCGTAAGTCCCAAAGCGTTTCTTAGTTCTCTTAATCTTTCAGCCAACAATTTCTCCCCCACAAATCTAACACTTGACTATAACTAATTGGATATATAAGATTAACCATACAGCTATAATGAGCGGTTGAAGAGGCATCATGAAGAAGGTTGAATTGATTGAAACTCTTTTCCTTAACTGCCGTGAACTTGGCGAAGAAGCCTCATACAAGGACGGTAAGCTCCTGGCCCAACCCAAAGCTTTATTCAAGGCTATCCTCCTTCTACCTCAACAATTACGTGACATCAAATTAGTAGATGAGTTAGAAGTATCAATAACGCAAGACCTTATAAGTATATCCGATGGAAGACAAAAACTTATCGGATGCCCGAAATGCCTGCAGATTGAACCTATTTCTACAAAAAACTGGTCAGTAAGATTTGAGGAAGATGTCATCAGAAATCCTGAAGGGAGTGTTATGCAGTATCTTCGGAGAAAGCATATATACACACTCCACAGTTGCGGATTTGAAACTTCCGATTTCCTCGCAGAAGAGTTTGAGATAGTAGTCCTGGATGGAATGATAATAGAATACGGGAACTACTGGGACTCACATCCGGATGAACTACTAAAAGTGGCAGAAGCTAACGGGTTACAAATTAAATAAAAGCGTCTTTCAAAGAGTTTCTGAAAGTGCTTAAGAAATCCATCACGAACAGAGGCTTATTCTTCATAACTCTTTGAATAGATCCTTTCTCAGAAAATCAATGAAGCATCCTTCCTCTAGTTTCAACCTCTTGACATCCCTTCCTATAGCCATATATTGTATTACTGTAATACAAACCTTAATACAGGAGTCTAAGTTGAGATTAAAAAGAAAGGCAGAAACAGCTCTGGAAAAATTCTTAACTCTAAGAATTCCTAAGAAGCTCTACGAAACTTTAAAAAAGCTCTCAAACGAAAGAGAAACAACAGTGTCAGAAGTTGCAAGAGAAGTCCTCTCGGAAGGAATAGAAAGAATCTCAGCTTCAAGGATATATAGAGAAACCTACAAATATCTACCCATAGCCATTGAAAAAACTATTAAGGAAACTCTCCCTACTTTTACTATAGAAGAGCTACTTGCTTTGGGTTATTTAGTACATCAAGCTTATGCCAGAAGTCGTCATAGAAATTTCCTTGACTTAGATATGCTTGCAGACTTAGTAAGATGTACAGAAGAACTTACTTTACAGACAGAAGATAAAGAACTTCTTAATTATGCATATTCCAATTTTTCTCCTTTTTACTCAATCAAAGATTACCTTTCGTTCCTAAATGAGAAGAAGGAACATTCGGAAACTTATCATTGCGGAGATTACCCGGCTCGCTCTTTCTTCAACCTCATAGAGAATCTTATCCTATTCGAAAAGAAACATGAAATAGTTAGTAGTATCTTTGCTAAATATGCAAAGACACTTGTAAAAATTGCATCAAGAGGAGCCATTTACTTGGGGCACTTTGAACATATAGACATTTTGAAGGAAAAATTAGATAATGAATTCTTCCTACAGCAACATCCCTTTTCCGAAGAATATAAACACTATAAAATCAACTCAGAATCTTCAGAAAGAACAGGAAAAGAATTCTCCATAGGTCTATATGCAAGGACAGGCATTCCAAATTGCATTTTTATAGATAACACATGGATAGAAGGAAACTTTATAACAATTCAAGACTTCCTTTCAGTATTGAAACTTGCCCATTCCAAACAGACAGACATCCCTCGTTGGAACAAAGTAGAAGGAGATATTTTCAAGATATCTATTCCCTCAAAAAATAACGAAAACAAAACCGTATATTTTGAGTACTTTGGAAACTGGAATAACAAGGTAAATTTACATACCATTTTAACTCTAAGATTGGAAGATTTTTATAGTTTAAAAGCGCTTTTAAATAAGTTTCTTTCATTAAAAGAGAATGATAAGTTATTAAACCAAGCATGGGAAATAAATGAATTTTTATATGGCAAAATATAACATAACTCCTCTTCTCCTCTAAAGTTATCCCCTTACCACAGAAAGTTTTACCTGGAGCTCCCTAACCAGCTCTTCAACCTCTTTTCGTTCTTTCTCCGGAAGTTTTTTGGCCAGCTTCAAGAGTTTTTCAATCCTTCTAGTAAGCTCTAAACGCTCTTGCTTCTCTTTCAGTTCTTCTATCTTCTCTAAGAGTTGCTGATTCTCTTTCTTTAGATCTTCCCTTTCCTTGCGGAGCTCCTCTATCTCTTTCTCAAGGGTTTTGGCCAGTTTCTCAGCCGTTTGCAACCTCTCCCAGTAAAGACTCTTGTCCCTTTCACACTCAAGGAGCTCCCTATACAGCTTTTCGTACTTATCCAGAGGAACGCCCTCATAAGTAATCCGCTGCCCAACAGCTTCTCCTTTACCAAGGAGCTCCTCTACAAAGTAAGTAAAAAACCTGTGAAAGTCTTCTTCGCTTTCTATCCTGATAGCCTTACCTACTTCTGCTTCTTCTACGATATTCAATTGATATTTCTCAGGTAAGAGTTTCTTAGCATCGTTATATGGCTTATACTGTTTTACTCCATATTTACCAAGTTTTGCTAAAACAGAAAGAGGAATTACACATTCCATCGCTGTCCTCCTTAAGATGTAATTTCCTTCACAGCCAACAATCCTTGGCCGTTTCAAGAACCGGCTGGATTTCCCGCCCATAACCTTTCCGAGCAAGCCTTATTAAAGCCCTTGGCATTTCCGTAAGTAACACCCTTTCGTGATCCACAGGCCTACCAGGTTTATCAGCTCTCCATAGATGAAACCAGCGAGGAGGTGTCTTGTAAATCCAGTAGATATGATCCCCTTCAGCAACCGTTTTCTTCAGTTGAGGAAAGCAAAAATCATAACTCTGAGGGAGCTTAGGGAAACTGCCTCTATCCGGATAGAACTCTATGAAGATTATCTCCCCGGGAGCGACTATCTTGCACTCATTCTCAAAGACAAGATGTAGAAAGGAAGCAAGGTATTCATGAGCATTAGTTATTGAAATGCCCTTGTAATTAGGAGTGCCGTGCATGACCAGCACATCAGGATGGCTGGTAGCAACAGAGACAAGATATGAGTCTCCGTTCGGAAACTCTACCTCAAAAATCTCTGTAAAGGCAGTTCCGTTTTTAGACGGCCTACCGGAGTACAGGACAGTCTCAAAAGGTACTGGATAGCAAACAGTATATACAGCGACCCTCCGAAGTTTCATGCCTGTTCCTCGCTATTCCCTTGTTTAAATTTTATTTCTACATAAAAACATTGTCAATAATTCATTGGATTTCAAGGAACAATTTATGAAGTTTTCTTGTATGAATTCTATATGCACAAAAGGAGTCACGCTTGACACACACTTAAAGTAGCCATAAAATACTACATAGATAAGATAACTTATCTACATACCTAAGGCAGTGTAATAGGAGGAAAAAGTGAGTGAGCGACTGGCATTCACAAAAGCAACTGTGGACTTGAAAAACATATTAAATGAATTGTCAGAATTTGAACAAATACTAAGGAACAAAACCGATTTTCAGATCCAACTCGGGAAAGAACCTTTTAAAAAAGTAATTTTCAAAGATGAAAATCGTAATCCTGAAAAAGAATACCTACTAAATCTAATCCAAACCCTAAAAGGCATAATCAACCTTATCTTCATTCTACCCAGCAACGATTTAAAAAAACAGATACAAAAGGAAGCTCGTACGATAGCTTACCAGCTCCTGAAACTTAAAGAACCAACAAGTTCTATAGGAGGTGTTTACCAATCAAATCCTTTATTAGGAATGCTAGTTAAATTTAGCCCTCAACCTAACTCAACGATTTTAGCCGAAGTATCATTTACAAATGACAACGGGAGTTTATTAGCTATGTCAAAGATTATGGCAATCCAAGGGAAATTAGCAGAGGCATTAACACCAAACGACGATATATTCAACCACATAGAATCCTTAAAAAATCACATTGAAACAAAACTTCAAGAATTTCAAAGGGCAAAAAAAGGATTAGAAGAATTCATCAAAGAAGAAAGTCTTGACGTCTTTAGTAAGGAGTTCAACAAAAAAGCTTGGTGGTTGTGGTTCCAAATAGTGGTATTTGGTAGCCTAACACTTTTTCTTATTCTTGCTACTCTTGCGACAATTTTATATCTATCTGAAATTAACAGTGATAATATTCATAGTTTTCTACTTAGATCAGCTATCGTATTTATTCTGGGTGGCATATCGTTTTATCTCCTACGCTATACAATTAAATTGCTTGAGCGGAAGGATGAGTATAGATACAAAGCTTTGGTTCTATCCACTTTCCCTGCTCTTAATTATTTTTTAAATAAAGACGAAAACAGATATGAATTAATAAAAACTATAATCCTTGAACAACAGAAACTTCAAACGCTTTCCTCAGAAGGAGAAAAAACACCCATTAATGAACTCGTAAAACTTGCGTCAATTTTCAAAAGCGAGAAGTAAGATGACTTTTGGAAAAGCCATATCAAAATGGGAAACTTACGCACTACATAAACTATCTCCCAGAACTTTCCAGATTTACCGTCGCCGCTTAAAGGAGCTCCTCTCCACTATCGGAGACAGGAAACTCCCCCTTTCAAAGCCAGAAGTCGCTCACGCAATAGGAAATATCATTTCAAACTCTGTTAGGGAGCAGACGATAGCAGCCTATCAGTCCTTGAGAAAGTTCCTCAGGGACTTTTCCGAGATAGAACTTCCAG